>Ga0213865_10000147_pt1 | contig 45771 bp, 42 predicted proteins | sample PICome_6_FD_160100 | JGI IMG/M metagenome (GOLD analysis project Ga0213865, IMG submission 160100) | Coastal seawater microbial communities near Pivers Island, North Carolina, United States - PICO282 | ecosystem: Environmental > Aquatic > Marine > Coastal | place: USA: North Carolina...
TTTCATGCATTAGTTTTTTTACTTTTTCTTGCGATGTGCCTTCATGAACAGTTATTAGTTGATCATACGGGGTCATAATTGATGATACTTGTGCATCCATGTTGTCTGCATATCTAAAGTCTCTACTAGTCACTATTCCCTTGAGCTTTCCATTATCCACAACAGGCATACCAGAAATGTTTAATTCTGTGGTTAGTTGAATTAATTCGCCAATAGACTTATCAGACTCTATTGTTAATGGATTTCTAACAACCCCACTTTCATATTTTTTCACAGTCTTAACTTCTAAAACCTGTTCATCAATAGAGTTATTTTTATGAATAACACCAATTCCTCCAACTTCAGCTAAAGCGATAGCCATACGTGATTCAGTCACAGTATCCATAGCAGCTGAAACCAATGGTACTTTGATATTTATATTTTTTGTGAGTTTAGTTTGAGTCGATGCTTCGCTAGGTACAAAGTCGCTATACCTTGGTAAAAGGAGAACATCGTCAAATGTTAATGCTTTTTGTTTTACTTTTTCCATGTCGGATTATAGCAAAACTGAATTTAAAAAAAAATAATTCTTAGAATATTAGTCCTAAAATATAAATTAATGTTAATCCTGCATTAAGAACTATTAATGACTGCTCTTTCCAAAGCCATCCAACATATACCCACAAAGTATTAGCAGATATAAAAGCCCAATGATGATACTCTAACTCAGGAACAAAGCTTGCTAATGCTGCAGCAATTATAAGAATCCCAGTAGCTAGCCAAGCTAATGATTGATAAGGTTTTTCGTTTTGTTCCATATTAACTTTTATTTATATTATTTGTTTTTGCTGCACAAATAAAATCATTTTTATGCAAGCCCTTAATTTTATGTGACCACCAAATAACTGTAACTTTACCCCATTCAAGAATAATTTGTGGATGATGATCCTCTTGTTCAGCCATATCAGAAACTTTATTTGAAAAATATACTGAATCACTATAGTTTGAAAAACTAAATTCTTTTTTTAACTTTTTTACTCCATCATCAATTAAATCCCAACCTTCTATTTCTTTTATGAGAATAAAAGCTTCATCATCAGAAACCATTGGAGCATCAATTCTGCATGCTTCGCAAGAACTTGAAGCTAAATCACTCACTAATCCCACCTTTTGTGAGTTTTGATGGATCTAGAAGTTTTTTTAATTCAGATTTACTCATACCTGTTTCTTCATGAGCAACATCGATGATTGATTTATTCTCTTTATATGCTTTTTTTGCAATGGCAGCAGCCTTACTGTAACCAATTACTCTATTTAAGGCTGTAACAAGAATCGGATTTTTTGATAAAGATTCATTAATATTTTTTGAATTTACTTTGAATGTTTTGATAGCTTTATTTGCAAGAAGTGGCATTGCATTTCCTAATAAATTAATACTTTTTAGTAAGTTATATGCTACAACAGGTAACATCACATTTAGTTGGAAGTTACCACTTTGTCCTGCAAGGGTTACTGTTACATCATTTCCAATCACATCAGCACAAGCCATTGCTACTGCTTCTGGAATCACTGGATTGACCTTTCCAGGCATAATACTACTACCGGGCTGTAAAGCCTGCAGTTCTATCTCACCCAAACCAGTTAATGGTCCACTATTCATCCATCTAAGATCATTAGATATTTTCATTAAAATTACACTTAAATTTTTTAAAGCTGAAGAAAGTTCAACCGCATTATCAACTGAACTTAAACCTTGATAAAAGTTTTTTGCAGGCTTGGTGTTAAATTTAGAAAGTTTATTTAATTCAGAACAAAAATTCTTTGAAAAATCTTTATGAGCATTTATTCCAGTTCCAATTGCTGTTCCACCTTGGGGAAGTTCATTCATCCTATTTGTTGCTTGAGTAATAGTTTTCTTGTTTGCCTCTAATTGAGCTTTCCATCCAGATAACTCTTGTGAGAAATCTATTGGCATAGCATCCATTAAATGAGTTCTACCCGTTTTAATATTTCCTTTGACTTGTCTCATTTTTAAATCAATTGATTTAATTAACATATCAAGGTTTGGCAAAAGTAATCTATTCATATCTATGAGCGCACTAACGCATATTGCTGTTGGAATAACATCATTAGAGCTTTGACTCATATTTACATCATCATTTGCATTAATTTTTAATCTTGATTTTTTTGAAGCTATATTTGCAATAACCTCATTGGCATTCATATTGGTACTAGTCCCCGATCCGGTTTGGAAAACATCAAGAGGAAATGAGTCATCATGCAATCCATTAAGCACATCTTTTGATGCTAATTTTATAGCTGCTGCTTTGTTGGCTGGCAATAACTTTAACTTATTATTAGCAGCTGCAGCTGAGAATTTAATCATACCCAAAGCTTCGATAAAAGATCTTCCAAAAGGAAAAGCAAATTTAATCCCACTTATGGTGAAATTATCTAGCGCCCTTTGTGTTTGAGCTCCCCATAATGCTCTTGCTGGTACCTTAACATCACCCAAGCTATCTTTTTCAGTTCTATATTTCATATTTAATTATTTATTTGGTAAGCTATTTTAACATTATTGAGCTAAGGAGAATAAAAACAATGTCAAATGTTACACCTTTAAAGATAGATATTACTGACGGAAGACTTCCTATAAAAGAAAAAGGATTGATTTTTCAAGAGTTTGCTGGTCCAGCAGAAGAAAGACGAAATCAATTAGAAAAATTAGCAGCTGGATTCAGATTATTTGACTATTTTGGATTTAATGAAGGTGTAGCTGGACATATAACTTATAGAGATCCTGAATTTAAAGATCATTTTTGGGTCAACCCTCTAGGGGTTCATTTTTCTCAAATATCCGTTTCAGATCTTTTGTTAGTTAATCATGATGGAAAGGTTGTTCAAGGCGATAAAGATGTAAATGTTGCCGCGTTTGCAATCCATTCAAGACTCCATAAAGCAAGACCTGATGTTAATGCTGCGGCTCATTCTCACTCAATTTATGGAAGAACCTTTTCAACTTTAGGTAAATTACTTGATCCAATCTCTCAAGATGCATGTGCCTTTTATGAAAATCAAGCTATATATAAAGATTTTTCAGGTGTTGTTGAAGAGGTAGATGAGGGAGATGAAATAGCAAAAGCTCTTGGCGATAAGAAAGTGGCCATACTACAAAATCATGGTATTTTGACTACAGGACCCTCAGTTGATATAGCACTATGGTTTTATATGTCTATGGAAAGATGTTGTCAGGCTCAATTAATGGCCGAATCAGCAGGTAAGCCTATTTCAGTTCCACATGAGACAGCGGTTAAAACTAGAGAGTTTATTGCAAATGACATAGCTGCGTGGGCTAGCTATCAGCCTGCATTTGATAAAATAATTAAAATGCAGCCAGATTTATTAGACTAGTTTATGGAGCAATTAGAGCTTTAGTTTCCAAACACTCTTCAAGGCCATGAAGACCATGCTCTCTACCGTTACCTGAAGATTTATAACCACCAAAAGGGGCTCCTGTTCCTCTTGCGCCACCGTTTATAATTACTTGCCCAGCTCTTATTTTGCGAGCAACTTCCTTGGCGTGTTCTGGCTCGCCCTGAACATAACCTGCAAGGCCGTATTCAGTATCATTAGCTATTTCAATAGCTTCATCTTCATTCTCGTATTTTATTATCGATAGGACTGGACCAAATATTTCTTCTTTTGCAATGGTCATATCATTGGTTACATCGGCAAAGACTGTGGGCTTTACATAATAACCTTTTTCGTACCCTGCTGGTTTTTCAATCCCACCAGCAACAAGTCTAGCACCCTCTTCAATTCCAATTTCAATCATGCGAAGTATCTTTTCATATTGAACTTTGTTTGCTATAGGCCCAATTCTAAATTCGCCCTGAGGGTCTCCAACAGTTGTACTATTTGCAGTTTGTGTTGCTATTTCAACTGCTTTTTCATAGTTATCTGATGAAACTAACATCTTTGTTGGCGCATTACATGATTGTCCTGAATTTAAAAAACAATGTCCTGCTCCGCCTCTAACTGATTTTTCAAGATCTTCAACATCATCAAGAATGATGTTAGATGATTTGCCACCAAGTTCTTGATGGACTCTTTTTACTGATACCGCTGAAGCTTGTGCAACAGCTATTCCGGCTCTAGTGGAACCTGTAAATGACATCATAGCAACATCAGGATGTTCTGATAGTGCTGCGCCAACAGTTGGGCCATAACCATTAACTACATTAAATACACCATTTGGTACTCCAGCTTTATCGAAAACTTCTGCTAATAACAATGCACAATATGGAGAAATCTCGCTCGGTTTTAAAACCATCGTGCAGCCGGCAGCCAATGCAGCTGATACCTTGGTTGTTATCTGGTTCATAGGCCAATTCCATGGAGTTATCATACCTATTACACCAATGGGTTCCTTGATTAAGGTATAGTCACCTTCGGGTTTCTCAAATTGATAATCTTTTAAGGCTTCAAGAGTTTCATGTAAATTCTTTATACCTGTTGAAGCTTGAGCTTTATGAGATAGCCATATTGGCGCACCCATTTCTTCACTAATTGTTTGCACAAAATCATCATATCTATTTTCATATTCTGCGATGATATTATTTAGCAATTCGATTCTTTCTTCTTTGCTGCTGTATTGATAGGTTTTAAAAGCTTCAAAAGCAGCTTGAACTGCAGTATTAATATCGCCCTTTGTTCCAGCAGTTATATGACCAATTAATTCTTCATTTGCTGGGTTTATTACTTCGATTTTTTCTGTTGATTCTGATTCAACCCATGAACCATTAATATAAAAATCTAGTTTATCTTTCATATCAAACCTCAAATATTTTTAAAATAATTATACTTAATTATTAAAACAAACCTGTTATATTTTTATTCTCATCTACTCCAATATTTTCAGAAGCTGGTTTTCTTGGCAAACCAGGCATAGTCATTATTTCTCCACAAATAACAACTATAAACTCAGCTCCGGCACATAATCTTACTTCTCTAATTGGTACTTCATGGCCGGATGGAGCACCCATTAATAAAGGATCTGTAGAAAAACTATATTGGGTTTTTGCCATACATATCGGATAGTTTCCATAACCATCTTCTTCTAACTTTTTAAATTTATTTCTTACTTTTTTATCTGCAATAATATCATCAGCACCATAAATGCTAGTTGCGATATGTTTTGTTTTTTCCCATAAGTTTAGCTCATCACCATATAATGTTTTAAATGAAGACTGGTTGCTATCTGCTAGTTCAGCAACATGTTGGGCTAAATCGGCTGCTCCTTTTCCTCCATCTGACCAATGAGATGATATTTTGCATACAACTCCAAGGTTTTTACAAAAATCTATAATAGCTTGGTGTTCATTCTTAGTGTCTGTATAAAATTCATTAATAGCAACCGCAACAGGAACGCCAAATTTGCCTATATTATTTACATGTCTCTCTAAATTCCTACATCCAGCCACAACAGCATCAACATTTTCATCTTTTAGATTTTCTTTTGAAACACCACCATGCATCTTAAGAGCCTTTGTTGTTGCTACAAGAACAACAGCATCTGGAGACAAGCCTGCTTTACGACATTTAATATCAAAAAACTTCTCTGCTCCCAAATCAGCCCCAAATCCTGCTTCAGTTACAACGTAATCAGCCATTTTCAATGCGCTTTTAGTAGCCATAACTGAGTTACAACCATGCGCAATATTTGCGAATGGACCACCATGCATAAAAGCAGGATTATTCTCAAGAGTTTGGACTAAATTTGGCTGAAAGGCATCTCTTAATAATGCTGTAATTGCGCCTTGTCCATTTAGCTGTGATACCTTAATAGGCTCTTGACCTCTTGAATAACCAATAACAATATTTCCAACTCGTTTTTGCAAGTCAACTAAATCAGTAGCTAAACAAAATACAGCCATAATTTCAGATGCAACCGTTATATCATAACCACTTTGGCGAGGTATCCCATTACCTGTTCCACCTAAGCCACATGTTATTTCTCTTAATGATCGATCGTTCATATCTACAACCCTTCTCCAAGTAATTCTTCTTGGATCAAGATTAAGAGTGTTTTCCCAATGAATATGATTATCAACTATTGCTGATAATAAATTATGAGCTGCTCCAATAGCATGAAAGTCACCAGTAAAATGCAAATTGATATCTGTCATAGGGACAACTTGTGCGTAACCACCACCTGCAGCTCCGCCTTTCATTCCAAAACATGGCCCTAGACTTGGTTCTCGAAGGCAAATCATTGCTTTTTTGCCTATGTGACACAGACCATCAACTAATCCAACACTAGTAGTTGTCTTACCCTCTCCGGCCGGAGTTGGAGAAATTGCGGTAACCAATATTAATTTTCCATCTTCTTTGTTTTTTAGAGAATCAATGTAATCATAAGAAATTTTAGCTTTATCATTGCCATAAACTATTAAACTATCCTCTGGAATATTTATAGATTCTGCAATATCTTTAATATGCTTTTTTGATGCATTATTCGCAATATCTAAGTCAGTTTTATGCATACTATTCAGACCCCAAGTTTTTTAATAAATCAATAGCAAAAAGTATATATGAGATTTATTAAGGAAACTATTGTTTTAAGCTAGGATTTGGCTTGCTTAAAGGCTTCTATTGCTCTTAATCTAGACTCTTTGAGGTGAAGAATAGACTCAGGGTATTTACAATATTTCCTGTGCTCTTTTGGAGGATTGTGTATTACTGATTTATCTAAATCTTTTAATTCAGGGACATATTTTTTAATAAATTCCCCCTCTTTATCAAAGTTAGTTGATTGGGTAATGGGATTAAAAATTCTAAAGTATGGAGCTGCATCAGTCCCTGTTGAGCTACTCCATTGCCATCCACCATTGTTTGAAGCAAAATCACCATCGATTAGATTTTGCATAAAATATGCCTCTCCAAGCCTCCAATCATGAAGCATATTTTTTGTGAAAAACATCGCTACAACCATTCTTAATCGATTATGCATCCAACCTTCATGTAAGAGTTGTCTCATTGCAGCATCTACAATTGGAAAACCAGTTTTACCTTCTTTCCATGCAGTGAATTCATTATCATTATATCTCCACTTGATAGCCCTAGAATAATCTTGAAAAGGTTGACCCTTGCTAACTTTTGGGAATGAAAACATTATATTTTTATAAAATTCTCTCCAAATAATTTCGTCTATCCATTTAGTTACGCCAATTTGACCTGAACTAAATTCAAAATTATTAATTTTTAAAGCCTCTAAAATACATTTTTTTGATGAAATAATTCCTAATGCTAAATATGGTGAAATTCTACTTGTGCCATCTAATATTGGATCATTTCTATTTTTTGAATAATCTACTACCTTTTCATCAAGAAATTTAAGAATTCTTGCTTGCGCCTCATCTTCTCCAGCAGGCCATAAATCCATATTAACTTTATGGATACTTTCAAAATTAAAATCAAAATCTCTGATATTTGAGGAATAATTAAGACTTTTTCTTAGTTGATATTTATATTCGATATCTAAATATTCCATTTGAAAATTTTCTACCCACTTTCTTTTAAAGGGAGTGAAAACTGAGTACGGAAGACCTTGTCCTGTTTTTAAAAAACCCGGCTCATAGACAATCTGATCATTGAAGGTGCTAATTTTTATATTTTTACTATCTAATTCACTTCGAACTATCTTATCTCTAGCTGCCTCATCTTCACCAAATTGGTTATTCCAGAAAACTTGATCAATATTTTTTTCTTCAATAAATTTCATTATCAAAGAAGCATCATTATCAAATCCATCGCTTTCAATAATTGTTAATGGAACATTAAGTTCTGTAAGTCTTTTTTCAAGTGCAAATAAATTCTTTATTATGAAATCTATTTTAACGTTAGCTTCATTGTGTTTTTTAAGTTGTTTTTTTGAAAAAATAAATATGGCATGAACTTTTTTTGAATTTTTAAATGCATTTCGTAGAGCAGGATTATCTTCAAGTCGTAAATCACTTCTAAACCATACTAATACTTCCATATAATTTAATTAAGTCTTAATTAAAGAATTTGAAAAATGGACATCAACTTGGAATTTTTTGTTTTGATTTAAAATTAGCGCCTCACCACCAGCAGCGTTCACAATAGCTGCCCCTGCAGCCACGTCCCACAAATAAGTCTTGTTTTCAGTATATAAATCAGCTTTTCCAGATGCTATGTATACTGAAGCTAATGCAGCCGAACCAATCATTCTAACTTTTCGCCAATTTTGAAAGTTTTTGACCATTTCGATCATAGCTTTATCGGAGTAATCAGTAGCATTGGGTAAACCGGTAATTAGAACGCCTTCATGGCTAGTTTTTATTTTTGATACTGAGATCTGCTTTTCATTTAAACAGGCACTTGAGTTAATTGATCCTTCATAAAGATTATCACAGTTAAAATCATATATGACACCCAATATTGGTTTAAGATTTGAAATTAATGCAATAGAGACACAACATAAAGGTATATCTCTAAAATAATTAGCTGTCCCATCTAGTGGATCAATAACCCAAAATGTATTGGTCGCCCTTTTTGATGACATTCCACTCTCCTCAGCCAAAATTGGAATTTTGGAATCAGCTAAAATAATATCTTTAATTATTTTTTCTGAAGTTATATCTGCCTGTAATTTAATGTCTTTTTTGCTTGAAAATAATATATTTTTCATAGCGTTTTTATTATTTAATAAAAAATTACCAGCTTCTTTTGCAGCTCTTTTTGCGATAAGTAATTCTTTTTTAGTATTATTAAGGATAGTCATTAGAAAAAGTTATATGCCACATTGTGAATCAGTTTGGTCTTTGTAGCCCTCAACATTTGCAATTAGTATCTTTTTAATACCTTTAATGTCATTTATTTTGATTCTTTCTCTTAAATCAGTCAAAACTAATTTTAAATCGTGACTAGAGAGGTATTTTTCAATAGATTTAAATATTTTTTCATTTGAAGTTTTTATCTCGTCTCCAGATATTAAAAGCTCCTCATATAATTTTTCACCAGGCCTAAGTCCAATTTCTCTGATTTCAATCCCATCCCCATTATCATCTTCACTTATATTCATTCCAGACAGATATATCAATTTTTCGGCAAGATCAAGAATTTTAACTTGTTCACCCATATCTAAAATAAAAACTTCACCGCCTTTCATAAATTCACCTGCTTGAATTACAAGGCTTGATGCTTCAGCTATTGTCATAAAAAATCGTGTTACCTTTTTATGAGTTATAGTTAATGGTCCACCCTCAGCTATTTGCTTTCTAAATAACGGCACCACAGATCCCGAGGAGTTAATTACATTTCCAAACCTGACCATACAATATTTAGTATTAACAGATTTCTCATTTTTAGATTGAACAATCATTTCTGCAAGACGTTTTGATGCCCCCATAATGTTAGTTGGTCTTACTGCTTTATCAGTTGATATGACTACGACTTTTTTAACTTCACATTCATCAGCAATATCACAAATAGTTTTTGTACCAAATACATTGTTTTTAATACCCTCTGAAATATTTTCGTAATATTCAACAATTGGAACATGCTTATACGCGGCAGCATGATAAATATAATCTATAATGTGACTTGTTACGATGCCTTTTACTCTTTCTTTATCTTTAACATCTCCTAAAACTCCAATAATTTCAGTTTTTAAGTTCTTGCTAAGCTTTATTTGTTCTACTTCAGATTGGATGGAATATAAATTGATCTCTGATATTTCGAATAAGATAATCTTTTTTGGGTTGCCAAGTAATATCTGTCTAACAAGCTCTGAGCCTATTGAGCCGCCAGCACCAGTAATCATAACAACATGTCCAATTAAAGTGGGTGGAGTGTTTGTTATTATGCTTCTAGGCAAAATTTCATCTATAGATAGATCTTGCATTTCTATCATTTTCTTTCGGTTAGCAACTATTTCATGAAGAGCAGGTATGCTTCTGACGGCAACTTTAAATTTTTCTAGACCGGTGATTATTTTTCTTCTATGTTCAATACTCAAACTTGGTATGGCTAAGTAAATTTCTAAATCTTTATATTTGTTTTTTAAGGTTTTAATTTGTTTATTATTTCCATATATTTTTATATTGTTTATCTCTGAGCCATTTAAGGAATCAGAATCATCAAAAAAACCTACTATCTCTATATCAGGGTTGTACTTGATTGCTTGATATAATTCATTACCTGCAGCTCCAGCACCGTATATTAAAACTGGCTTGCCTTTGTTGTTTGATTTATTTGGATAAATAACTATTCTTGCCAGGTCTCGAATGATTTGGATAGATGCATAAAAAATAAATGATAAAAATATAGATCTTAGAAAAACTGTATACAAAAATTGATTTCTAACTATTTCAAATTGATATAAATATACAAAACCCCATGAAACACCAAAAATGAATGCACCCTTTATTGATCTTACAGTCAAATCACGTGAATCAGAAAATCTAATTGAGGACCTATATACACCAGAAAAATAAAAATACGAACAAGTAAGAAAAAATGGTACTAAGAAATTAATATAATTTAATAAAAATATGTCTAAAATACTTATTTCAAAGTTAGCAGTTATCAGAATAGATAATGGTGGCCCAAAAATAACCCAACAACAGAGCGCCATCATTAAGTCAACTAAAGCAATTATTGTTATTTTTTTATTTCTAGATATTGCTCTTAAATTATTTGTAATTTTATTCATCGCTTGTAAAAAAATTTCTAATTATTCTACTTTAAAAAAGTATCAATATATAATGTTAACATCTATAAAAAATAACATATTAGTTATTTTAAATGAGGTAAAAATATCGTAAATGTTTAATATATTTTTAAAAAAGAAAAAACAAGAAAATAAATCAAAAAAAACTCCTAACTTTGAAATAGAACTTACAGCATCAGTATTAGCCTATGAGGTTGCAAGATCAGATGGAGATATTTCATATTCTGAACTTGCATTATTATTGGAAGAAGTTAAAAAAGTTAGCAACAAGGCTGAAAAAAAAGAACAAGAAATTCTTGATATTATAAAAATTTATAGTGAAAACAGTGTTTCATTTTATGAATTTATTGAAGATATAAACAAAAATTTTTTAAAAGAAGATAAGCATGAATTAATTAGATTTTTATATGATGTAGCCTATGCTGATAAAGTGCTTGAGGTTAATGAAGAGAGACTGATAAGAAGAATTGCAAATATGATTAATATAAAAGATGTGGAAGTGCTGAAATTGAAAGATGAATCAAAAAATACTAAATCAAATTAGTAATCTATAAAGCTGTCATTATCTTTTATAAACTGCTCTGATTTCTTTCTTTCACAATTACCCGGATAAGCATTAGCATATTCATTATAAATATCGTTTCCAACATAAGTTAGCATTTGGAACATAACAACACATTTCTCCAAATCATTTAATTTATCTTCTTTGTATAAATCTTGAATAAGAGAATAAAATGTATAACTATCAGATATCATTCTTAAGTTTTTTCTTTTATCTAAAACTAAATAATACGAATCAGAATTTTTTTTTGTTTTATATTTTTCCCAAATAACACCATTAGTAGATGCTCCAGGAGCACCATTTTTTGCAAAATTAGTCCAAAACCTCATCATATTTTTTGAAGTAAATCTTTTTGAGGGTCCGCGTGGATAAATAAAAAACCCATAATTGCCAATTAACTTATTATTTCCAGTTAACAATGGAACTTCAGTGGCATGGGCAGCTCCAATAAGCTTTTTAAAATCAGCAATAAAGAGCCTCCTGTGATCGTCCCAGTCATATCTATAGGCATATAAATCATTATTTCCAGTATTGCTCAGACTAGTTAGTGGATCATCAACCCCCCTAATCTTCCATGCTCTACTTCTATATGAATTAAAAAGATTAAATGAATCTTCGTTATTTAAAGAAACTTTAGGAATACTAAAAATTTTTCCAAGAAAAGAATATTCTAAATCAACAAAATATTTTGCTGAAGCAAGCCACAGCTTAACTTCGTCACGATTTGATCCTGCAATAACAGGAACTTTAGCAACATACTCATTTCTGGATAATGCCTTTGCCAATCCAATTTCTGGAATAACAATTCCATCAGCAGTTAGCAGAACAAGATTTTCATATGATGCTCTATTAGAATAATATTTAAAAAAATCTTTAGCTGAAAGATTTTTAAGAATATTTCTAACTTCAATACTATTTTCTTCCTGTGAAACACTGCGCGACTTATCTTTTAAAATTTTACTTACGATATTCCAGCTAGTATGTCCTGAGGTTGATGATTCATTTGATTGATTGTATGCATCATTTTTTGAGTAGGTTGTTGTGTAGCCTGATTGTGAAATTGCTTTATGAAACAATCCTTGAGCTTGTTTAGAAACTAATAGAGATAAAACATTGTGCCCACCAGCTGACTCACCAAAAATTGTAACATTATTTGGATCACCCCCAAATTCTAAAATATTAGATTGGACCCACTCTAAAGCTGAAATAATATCTAATGTTCCAAAATTTGAAGTTTTATCTATTCCTTCTTGATGGTTTTGAATTGATGGATGAGTAAACCAGCCAAATGGACCAAGTCTATAGTTTATAGTCACCACTATCACATCATGATTTTTAACCATACCTGAAAAATCATATAAATCTTTTAACCCACTAGTATTTCCTCCCCCATGTATCCAAAACATTACTGGTAAAAGCTTGCCTTTATAATTTTTAGGTGCCTTAATGTCCAAATACAAACAATCTTCACTACCAGAAAAAAATTCTGTGCCATCTGTTCCCCCAAGGCCTGATGGCTCTTGAATACAATAATTACCTACTTTTGGTTCAATAATATTATCTTTTGAGTTAAAATCTAATTTTCTCGGAGCCTTCCATCTTAAATTTTTAATTGGTGGTTTTGCATAAGGTATATCATCCCAGTTAACAACATTGTTATCAAAATACCCTGAAACATACCCAGAACTGGATTGAATTGTATAGTTTTTGCTTAAAGTATATTGAGATAACAATAATAATAAAAAGCTAAATAATATATATGGTAACTTCATTATTTTTATATTATAAAGTATGAATATAGTGTCTCAAAGCGGGATGTGGCGCAGTCTGGTAGCGCACTACACTGGGTGTGTAGTGGTCGTCGGTTCAAATCCGGCCATCCCGACCACAGTTGTTAATTTAATCTTTTTTTTATATGTGAGGAAGTTTTTAATGACAGTTTTATTCTTGGTAAAATTTTATGTTCTTGATTAGTTTTAGGATTCCGTCCAATTCTTAATAGTGATTTATGTAAATAAAAAACTCCAAAGTTAGATATTTTAATATGTTTTGATTTATTGGACTTAATTGTTTCCAGAAAGTGTTCTAGAAAAAGCTTACTATCATTTTTTGACAATGAAGTCTCGGAATATATATTATTAATAATATATGATTTTCCGAGACTCAATCTAATTAATCTTTAAGATCCAGTACCAGTACTTGTTCCTGTACTTGTACCAGTTCCTGTACCTGTACCAGTTCCTGTACCAGTTCCTGTACCTGTACCAGTTCCTGTACCTGTACCTGTGCCTGTACCTGTGCCAGTTCCTGTGCCAGTTCCTGTGCCAGTTCCTGTGCCTGTACCTGTACCTGTACCTGTGCCTGTACCTGTACCAGTTCCTGTGCCAGTATCAGAAGTTAACTCTCCAAAGGTTGAAGCTTCAGTTCCTGTTCCTGTGCCTGTATCCGGGTTATCGTCTACACCACCAACATCTCTAACTCTGACTGTAATATCTTGAGTTGCAGAATTTGAACTTGCATCAGTTGCAGTTACTGTAGCAGTAAAGTCGTAAGTACTTCCGTCGTAACCAGATCTTCCTTCTATTAACTCACCTTCATAAGTATAGCTTTCTGATAAACCTGGTTTAGCTTCATAATCAATAGCATTAATAAAAGTAAGAATACCATCAGAGCTAATAGCGATGACATCTGTATTAGATATTGTATATGTAACTGTTGCCATATCTGTAGTTGTTACAGTGCCAATTGTTGTGGTATTTTCATCGACTGTAAAAGTTGATGATGATGTAAATACAGGAGCGGTTGTATCATTTACATTTACTATTCTTGATGCAGTAGAAGAGTTACCTGATGCATCTGTCGCAGTATAAGTAAGTGTATACTCAGCAACAGAATTAGTATCTACTTCACCTGTTGTGACAACTGTTATATCTCCAGATAAATCAGTTGCGGTAGCACCTGCATCAACATAATTCGTTCCAAGTTCAACTGTTTCAGGATTATTACCCAAAACCGTTAGAACTGGTGGAGTTGTATCAACAACATTAACGGTTCTAGTTACAGTAGCAGTATTGTTATCTAGATCAGTAGCCGTGTAAGTAACAGTGTATGAACCAACAGTTCCAGTGTCTACATTAGAGGTTGTTTGGACTGGAGTATTGCCATGAAAAGCATCGTTAGCAGTAGCTCCGGCATCTGTATAGGATGAGCCTAGCTCAACCGTTGCCGGGTTATCACCGTTAATTGTGATAACTGGAGGAATATCGTCATTGTATCCATCATCAGTTAGAGCAGAAACAGCACCAAGACCAGCAATTGCAAGTAAAGCTTTTTGAATTGCAGTGAGTTCCGCAGAAATTTCAGCAAGTCTAGTTCTAACAGAATTAGTTGAAGCAGCTTGTCCAGAATTAGATAATTTTTCTTGCTCTTCTTTAAGTTCAAATGATCTAGCATTCAACTGCTTAAGAGACATATTGTTAACTCTTTCATTTATTTCATAATATTTGTCTTCTGAGATAGTAACCTCATTAGCTATTGCCGGAAGAGTAATCAGAAATGTCCCTAAAACCAAACTTGTAAATATTTTATAATTTTTCATTGCTATTAATTCCTCTATATATTAAAAGCTATATTTTTCATATTCTAACACTTGCTTTCTGAGCGTCAATGTATATTTTGTGACGTAAAATTTAAATTTTACGCATAATATGTCCATTTTATATTCATATACAAAATAATGCTACATATTTTTATGCTGAATTTTAGTTAAATTTAAGTTATTTATTTATCCAATCTGGTGTTATAAATATCTTTCTAAGGAATTAATCAATTGGTTTAAATCTAACTAACAAATCATGAAGATTAGTTCTTCTTATTAACTTGGCTCCAGGATCTTTTGTTAGTGGTCTCCATGTATAGTCTATTAAATTACCATATATTGGTATTTTAAAAAAAATGCCTTTATCAAAGCTGCCTTCACCAAAATCTTCGCTAGAAACATCTGTGAATGTTGCAAATGCACCAAACTTAACACCACTACTATATGTTCTTGAGAATTCTATAGTAGAGCCTACATCACCGGCCAGATACTCACCAGCTGAAACCTTCATGTCAAAAGGCAATGTCCCATAGTTCCTATAGTAAAAATTTAAAGTCAGTGTTGTGTTCTCGTAGTCTAAATGACCAAATCTCCATTGGTAATCTCTTTTTCTAACTTTAAATAATTCAAGGCCAAAAGAATAGTTTTTATTGGGCTCAAAATATAAATATTCAGCCCCAAAGCCAGAAAACATATCTTCAAGAATCCCTCCAGTAAACATTAAATGATGATTTGCCTTTGGTGTTAAATGATAGTCTAGTTGAGCCCTTCCAACTAAAATTCCAGTATCCATATTTTTTAAATATTCCTTAACATCTGATCTTACTTGTGCTGGAAATATATCCTCAGGTGGAAACACCAAATCATCAAAATTATTCCACAAAGAATATTTAAGATTTGTATTAAAAAATAAGTTTTGTTTAATAATAAACTCAGAATTATTTTCTAACAACAAAGCACCCTTAAAGAACTCCTCTCTGGAAGCAAGGAAGGGCCTAAAGTTAAGTTTTGTAGATGTATCAAATCCACTTTTGACATCTCTTTCATAAATTATTTCTGCATTATTTTTAAAAGCTTCGTCCATTTCTGTAATTGCTTTTAAGTTAGCGATTTTAATGTCTTTTTTTATATTTTTATTGATTCCAGCATCTCTTGATGCCTGAGCAATAATTTCCTCAACAACATCAAGGTCTGGATGAATAAATTGTGTGAGCTCTAGACCTAGAGATCTTGCAGATTCAGTTATTCTATTAACTCCAATACCATTTTTTTCTAGGTTCTTTACTAATTTATCATACTTATTATCATCTTTATTTAATTCAGTTTTTTGATATTCATATCTCTTAATTGAATCTTTTGGATTATTTTTATAGACAAATCTTAATGATGTGAAACTACCTCTTTCATATGAAAGGCCTAATGTAAAATTTCTATTTATAAGATAATCAACGCCATAAGAATAGTTACTTTTTCTTTTTGGGTATGAAATACCGCCTCTATCTCTTACAAGATATGTATCTTTTTCAAATTTAAATAAAGTATTTTCATTTGCAGCATATGTAATACCATAAAATGGTGCTACTTTTTGACCAGAAAAGTATTGGCCAAAATCTAATTGCCCCCCCGTATTTCCAGAATAAACTGATCTTTGTTTAAAACTATTCCTTATATATCCTAAAGGATTATTTAATTGTTTGCTTGAGCCACTTAAATTACCCCATGCCAAACCTCCATGAATATCAAAATTATTTATGCCGTAGCTAGAAACTATATATTCAGATGAATAATATCCCGTGCCAGCAAAATCCATTAGGCCAACGGCAATTGCAGGCAAAATACCCTCCTCTTTTAGCCTGATTTTAATATTGAATCCTTTATCCTTATAACCCTGGCAATAAAGTTTGCTATTGTAAAATTGGCGACAAGTTTGTCTTTTTTCAATGTTCATATAGAAAAAAGAAGCTTCGAGCCACTCATAAGGGTTTGATGTTAGGGTGACTTTTTGATCTGGATCTCCATGGTAATATGTTATTCCATGAACACCTTCATCATAAAATCTTGCAGAAGGCATATTAACAAGACCAACAATTCCATGGTTGTTATATAGATTGTATTTAAAATTATCGCTATATAAATTATTTACAGAAATAAAAAGTAATAAAAAGAAACGGCTAAAGCTGCTTTTAGTTATTTTCATTCATCTTTATCTAATTATTATTAATAGACGATAAAGAAGCCAAAGCAATTCCAAGATTGCCTAGAATAGATACATAAGCCTGTGCAGCCAATCTTTTAGGAGTTGACTCATCTAATTCTCTAGGTACAAAAATTATAGATCCTGGATATATTTCAATCTTGCTTTGCGGTGAACTTTCAAATATATTTCTTTTAGTTTTGAACAGTTGAGATTCACCATTGGGATGAAGCACATATATTGATTCAGTATCAGCAAATTTTTTAAATCCACCAGACTTGGCAACAAAATATTCAACACCTTGATTTTCTTCATAAATCACAGCACCCTCAGCAGACGTTTCTCCATAAACGTAAACAACATTATTTTGCTCTGGTATATATAATTCGTCGCCTTCTTTAATTGTATAAATGTTTGATGATATTTCATTCATTAAATCAATTACCACTCTTCCATTTGGATCAACATCTTTTATTTCTTTAGTTAAGCTAATCATTGGAGTTAGATCAATATTTTGCTGAATGCTTTGCTGACTTATAGCAAGGATATTATCTAGAAACTCTTCATAAAGTATATCTCTAGCTCTTAAATTTACTAATTTTGCATTTTCATTCTGATATATAGCTCCAAATACATATGCATTTTCAGTAAACCCTCCTGCCTTTTTGATTAAATCATCAATAGTCTCACCAGCGGCCATAGTGTATGATCCAGGTTTAACAACCGCACCAGAAATCTTCGCTTTTCTATAGGGATGTTCTCTGAAATAAATCATGTCTCCATCACTAGCTTTTATGCTCTTAAATTGTATTTCGTTTACAATGGGTATTGTCTTCAAAGAGCCATCAAGGATTCTTTCAAGATATATATTTTCCATGTCAGCAGTACTTTTTATACCATTAGCAAAGGTTATTACATCATCTAAATTCTCATTTTCTAGCACTTCATAATACGCAGGTCTATATACAGCACCGTCAATAGCGACAACGTTTTTACGCGACTCAACAAATACAGTATCGCCTGACCTTAATCGTTTACTTAAGTTATATTCACCTTTTATTAAGAGATTATACAAATCAAGAGTCTCGATAACTTTATTATTTCTTATAAGCTTCATTTCTCTGTATGAACCGTAATCATTGATACCGCCTGCAGCAGAGATTGCATGCAAAATATTTGAATTGCCTGTCAAAGTATATATGCCAGGATTCATGGCATTGCCTGCTATAAGAATATTTATATCTCTAATTTCTGCAAGGCTAATATACGCCTCAGTACCTATAAATGAAGAATTTATTGTGGATTTAATTAACTTTGATGCATCATCCAATGAGAGACCTGAAATAATTATTTTTCCGACGTTGGGAAGATTAATTGAACCATCTGAGTTAATAGGCATCTTTTCAATAAAATTATTTTGTCCTACTAGTTGAATATTTAGCACATCACCAAAATCAAGCGTATAACTGCCATCAAGATTGGGCTCGTTAATTGGCATATAAGTTGTCTGGAAAGTATTAAAAAAATCATCGCCAAAAAGCTCTAAATCTTTTTTTATATCTAAGCTATCTTCTGTACTTAACCTTCTCTCAAGCTCTAAAAGATCTTGCTCAAGTCTTTCTTTTAAGATTAAAAGTTCTTCAGCTTGTCTAAGTTTTGATGAGTATAAGTATGGTCTGTAGGTTTCTTTTGTATTAAGCTCTTGATTAGAATTTTTTTGAACTAAATCTTTTCTAACATCATCGGGTAGGCTGCTTAAAAATTCTTCGTCTAACTCTTGGGCGGTTACGACAGATATCATTAAAGTGAGTAGTAGTATTTTTATCTTTTCCATTTTAATTTAGTTTATGCCGGGTATACAAATACCATTAATTTTTTTTGTTAGGGTTATTATATCACTCATAATTTTATTTACTTGAATTTCTGTGATAGTTGATTTTTTGGATTGAAACACTAGCCTAAACCCAATTTTAATTTCCTGATTTTTTGAATTTAAGAAATAGTCAAATATAAAAACTTCTTTTATAAGATCATCTTCATAACTTAAAATTAAGTCTTTTAATATATCTAATTTAGAAAAGTCGTTAATGGCAAATGAGATATCTCTTGATGAAGACGGATATTCAGAAATGGGTTTATATTTATAGTCAATACTATTTTTCTTTACGATGTTGTTTGTTTCATTTAAGCCAGAAATAGTAATTAAGGGTATTTCTAGATACGTTATAGTATCTTTTGATTTAGATCCAGTATCTTGTCTTGGGATAATTTCAATATTTGAATCAAAATCATTAACGTATTTATTTAATATCCTTGATAAATATTTTTTATCAAGTTTTTTTATAAAATCTTTATAATTCTTATCTACTCTTCCAGAAACTATAATTCCTAAAAATTTTTGACTAGCATTTGATTCTGATGAATATATGTCTGATATTTCAAATAGTTTTATACTGTCTTTTTGTCTTCGCTCGTTGAAGGTAAGATTATCCAATAGAGAACTTTTCAAGCTTGTTCTTAAATATCCTCTACTGACATCAAGAGGATTATCTATTGAAATTGAATTTTTGTTTTTAATGGAAACAAAAGGTTGATTGATTACTTCATTAAATCCATTTTCTGTGAGTAAATTTCTAATTTTATTTTCTACATACTTATCTCTGTTATCTTCTTTTGCAGTTAAATAATTCAACCTTTTTGGTTTAATATTGTTATATCCTATTGCTCTTGCGATTTCTTCTGCAATATCATTAATGCGACTTATATCGTGCCTGTGTGATGGTATAACTATTGAAGTCTCATTTAAAATAAAACCAAAACTCACTAAAATATTCTTGCATAATTCCTCGCTTATACTTGTGCCTAAAATTTTATTAATCTGATTTAAGGAATAATCAATAGTTTTATCTTTAGTGATATCAAATGAGTGATTTGCTATCTCTAAATTAATTATTTTTGAGTTTTCTTCAACAATTTTTATAAATCTTTTTAGTACGTATTGGTGACAGTTTGGATCAGTGTTTCTCTCAAATTTATGTGCAGCTTCTGAATTTATAGAATATTTCACAGACTTACCAATTATTGCTTCTGGATTAAAGTAAGCACATTCTATAATTACAGATTTAGTGTTTCTCGAACATGAAGTACTTTGATCTCCAATAACGCCAGCCAAATTAACTATATCGTTCTTATCATTAAAAAAAACAAGATTCTTGTCACTAATTTCAATTGTTTTATCAAGCAAAGTTTGGAATTTGCGAGTGCCCTCAAAATAGTCAAGCTTGATTCCATCTTCTATTTTTGAGGCCTCATAACAATGCGTAGGTTGACCTGTTTCATATGCGATATAATTCGACACATCAGTAAAAAAGTTGTTTTTTTTAATATCAAGATCAATGAAATATTTTTCAAGCTCATGTGTATAAGCTATAGGAACTTCTTCTATATCTATTTTTAAAAAAGATATATTGGGGCAATCATTAATTGCATTATTTGTAAAATCTAAATTTAAAGTGTTTATATGGTCGTTATATATCTCTTTAATAAATTTTACATCATAAAAAAGATTCAAGTCTCTCAGTAAACCATTAATAGATAAACAGTCTCCTCTATTTGGTGTAAACTCGATTTCAAAAATACCATTTTCAGTGATCTCATGCTCGTGTCCAAGCTGAAATAGCTTATTAGAAAGATCATCAATATCTGGTCTTTCTTTGATATTCTCAATGATATGCTTATAAGCTATCTTCATTTGAATTGAGTTAAAAAATCTAAATTAGATTTATAAAAATCTCTTATATCATTAATACCAAACTTCAACATTGCAATTCTTTCTAGACCCAATCCAAAAGCTAGTCCAGAAAACTTTTTTGAATCAATTTTGCAATTTTCTAATACAATTGGATTAACTATTCCACAACCCAAAACTTCAAGCCATTTTCCATTTTCTGATAATATATCAACCTCTGCTGATGGCTCTGTAAATGGAAAGTATGATGGCCTGAAGCGAATCTTAATATCACTACCAAATAGTTTGTATACGATTTCAAAAATTAAATCTTTTAGATTAGCGAAGCTCACATCTTTATTTACATATATTCCCTCGATTTGATGAAACATTGGTAAATGAGTTGCATCATCATCTTTTCTATAAACTTTGCCTCCAGATATAAATGCAAGAGGCGGTTTTCTCTCAAGCATCCCTCTAATTTGAACGGGTGAGGTGTGTGTCCTAAGAACATGTGACCTATTATTTACATAAAAAGTGTCGTGCATCTGGCGAGCTGGATGTGACTTCTTAATGTTTAACATATCAAAATTAAATTCTTCTGTTTCTATTTCAGGCCCTTCAATGATTTCGAAGCCCAAGTTATTCAAGAAATCAAGAATGTAATCCTTAGTTTGATTTATAGGATGTAGAGAACCAAGAGTTTTATTAATTCGCGGACTTGGGGGATTAATGTCGCTAGAAGATGACATTAAAGTTTTTAATTTTTTACTAAATTAACAATTTTTTGAAAAGTAGAACTGTCAAATATTGCTATTTCTGACAGTATTTTTCTATTCAATATTACATTATGAGACGCTAAGCCATTAATCAATTTTGAATACGAGATTCCCAAATCTCTTGACGAAGCATTTATTCTTGAGATCCATAAAGCTCTGAACGTTCTTTTTCGATTTTTTCTATCTCTAAAAGCGTACTGCATTGATTTAATGCTAGATTGTTTCGCAGTTCTATATAATCTACTTCGTGCGCCATAATGCCCTTTTGTAGAATTAAGAACCTTTTTATGTTTTGATTTTGCTGTTAATGATTTTGTAACTCTTGGCATGATTATTTACCTATTAATTAGCTTAGAGGCCATTTTAAGAACAGTGCCTGATAATTTGTTCAAACCTCTATTATGCCTTTTTCTTTTAGTTGATTGTTTTGTAAGTATATGATTCCTATTAGCACTCTTACTTTTTAAGGCTGAGCCAGTCCTCTTAAAACGTTTTGATGCACCAGAATGTGTTTTTAATTTATATCCCATAATATTTCAAGTTTATTTTTTTTTAAGCGGAGACAATACCATAAGTAACTGCCTTCCCTCTAAAGACGGCTCTTGATCAACTTGAGCTACATCCTCAAGCTCTAACTTTAATTTGTTTAATAAATCTAGTCCCATCTCGCTATTTAGTATTTCCCTTCCTCTAAAACGGACGGTTATTTTAGTCTTATCTCCGTCAAGAATAAAGCTTTTTATTTTTTTTAATTTAATATTATAGTCACCTGTGTCTGTAGATGGTCTAAATTTTATTTCTTTAATTGTTTGTCTTTTAACTTTAACCTTTGATGATGAATTACTCTTTTTCTTGTCAAAAAGATATTTTCCATAGTCTAGTATTTTACAAACTACTGGGCTTGCATCAGATGGTGTGACTTGAACTAAATCTAGTGATAGCGCATTTGCCTGCTGAAGTGCCTCTTCAACTGGAATAACTCCTATTTTTTCTCCTGTATTATTAATAAGCATAACCTCTTTAGATTTTATCTGAAGATTTATTGGATTTTGTTGTTTTTTTAAATTAGCTATGAGAATACCTTTTAATTTTAATGATTATATGAGTTCATAAGAATAAGTTTGAATCCTGAGCTGTTCATTTAAGGTGTATTGTTTCATTTTTTGTGGATTTTATACTAATTAATCAAATTCGCAAATATTTTATGCCTGTAAAAAATTGCGTATCCATTGACCGTCTTGCAAGTCAAATGTTTCTCTTATATTTAACCTAGATTGATGGCCTTCCCAAAATTCAAAATAGTAAGGAGTTAATGAATACCCTCCCCAGTAATCCGGGCAAGTTGTTAGATCAACACTATTTAAAGACTCATAATAACTTTCTTTTAATTTGTTATAAGATTCTATTGAATCAGATTGTCTTGAAGCAATTGCTAAAGCATTTTTTTTTGGGTCTCTATTGGAGAAATATTTTTGATTAAATTTTTTTGATGTTTTTTTTATTTTTGCTTTTATTCTAATTTGAAGATTAATTTTATTCCAAAAAAATAAACATGTAATCTGGTCGTGTGTCAAAAAATCTTTGGCTTTTTGTGAGCTATAATTTGAAAAAAAGATCAAATCTTTGTTATTAATAAATTTAATGTTTACATACCTTGCAGTAACTTCTTTACTTATGGAAGAATAAGATGAAATGCATGCAGCTTCAATATTTTTTTGTTTGGCACTTCTAGCTAATATATATTTATCATTAAATATAACATAAGGTGCTTGTTTAGATAATTTTTTAAAATTTATCATTTAACAACAAGAAGACTCAAAATCATTATTTTGAAGCAAGCTTCATAATAGAAGAAATTGAATCACAAGTAAGTTTCAGTTCTTTTTTTGTTAAAGTGGGGTGAATCAGAAACATCAAAGATGTTTCGCCAAGCCTTTTTGCAACTTTCAATCTTTTTCTTGGTTTAAAATCTGTTTTTTTAAAAGCTTTTTCAAGATATATCTCTGAACATGAACCTGAAAAACATTTAACACCATTTTTTGAAATTTCTTCAATAATTTTATTTCTACTCCAGCCTTTTTTGAGTTTACTGGGTTTAACAAAAACATAACATTTGTATGCAGCATGAATATTATCCTTATGATAACCTTTCCAAGATTTTTTATTAAATTCTGGTACTCTTAATGCATCGAACTTATTGCAAATAGACCATATTGTATTTTGGTTATGATTTCGCTTTTTTGTCCATTCATTTATTTTTTTTAGCTGAATTCTACCAATAGCTGCCTGAAATTCCATCATTCTCCAATTTGTTCCAAAACTATCATGCAGCCATTTAAAACCACTAACATTATTATGGTTATAAATTTTTTTATAAGATTTTCCATGGTCTTTATAAGACCACATTTTTTCCCATAACTTTTTATTATTTGTAGTTACCATGCCTCCTTCTCCGCCTGTTGAGATAATTTTATCTTGACAAAAGCTCCAGCAACCAATGTGTCCAAATGATCCAACAGATTTACCTTTATATCTTGCCCCATGAGCTTGAGCACAATCTTCAATTACATAAAGATTATGAGAAGAAGCTAATTTATTTATATTTTGCATTTCACATGGAAAGCCTGCTAAATGAACACAAATAATGGCTTTTGTTTTATGTGTTATAAGATTTTTTATATTAGTAGTAGTAATATTTTGCGAATTCTCACAAACATCTGCAAAAACTGGAATTGCTCCGGCGTTCACAATACATGATACTGAAGCAATAAAAGATCTTGAGGTTACAATAACTTCGTCACCAGCACCAATATCTAGGGCCTTCAATGCCAAGTCAAGCGCTACAGTTCCATTAGATAAAGAAACAGCATATTTCGTGTGTGAAAATTGAGCAAATTCTTCTTCAAATTTTTTACATTCTTCACCTGTCCAATAATTGACTTTATTAGACAAAAGTATTTTTTTTACTTTTTCAGACTCCTCTTTGGAGAATGAAGGCCATGATGACATCTTAAAACTCATATTTTCTATTTACTATTAGTCATTATTATTTTTTTCATCTACATAACATTTTGATTAAGGCTTTTACATAAATTGAAATCTTCTAACCTTTTGATAAGACTGGTGAATTCTTGGTTTCTTTCTATAAAAATTTGATTAAGTTTCATAAGTTTTATTTAATATATAATCTGCATACTTTTCAATTTGACCACGATTTAAACTTGGATGAATAAAGCAAATTTCATTGTGAACAATATGCTTAATCTTTTTACAAATATTTTGATACACCTGCTTGTCCAAAGTTGCAATAATAACGATATCAGGTTTCAGTTGGTTCACATCTTCAATAGGTATAACAGGAAGACCATAAATATTACTTTCAAATGTATCTTCATCAACCCAGCCAATTATATTAATTTTTTTATTGGTTAATTGATTATATATTTGTTGGCCAAAAGAGCCAGAACTGTAGAGTATTATCCTTTTATCAGCAAAGTTCTCAGTTGAAAAAATACCCTCTATAAAATTATCAGAATCAAGGCAGCATCCTGTCCTTATAATAGACAGTGCAACAATATAATCTTTAATTTGTTTTTCAAAGTTATATGGGCTGAATTTAATTAGTTGTTCTTGAAGAAAATTTGCCATGAACTTTATACTTTCTATCTCCCTGATCGGTTCATCTATAACCTTCAGCATAGACTTTGCTCTTTGTCTGTAAAAATATATAGGATCATGAATTACAGCAATGTTATTGCTAGCAACAATTGCAGGATAAGTTACAACCGTATCTTCACCTATAGTTATCTGATCTGGAACCTCAGGTTGAATGTTATCAATTAAAGATTTTTTAAAAAGTTTCCCCCAAGAAAAAGTTGAAACACCATGACTAAAAAATATTTTAGTTGAAATTAATTCAGGGTATATGCTTTGTTCATAATCATCTTTTTTATATATGCCCTGTTCAAGCCTTGGACTGATTACATCATGTTTACCAACAAACTCTCTATAATAACCAGCTATTACAATTTCCGCATCATGTTCTAAAACCTGGTGCATTAATAATTCAACACATGAAGGTTCTATCCAATCATCTCCATCAACATTTAAAATATATTCGCCTGTACTTGATTCTAGGCCCTTTTTTCTGGCAGCGACTAATCCTGCATTTGGTTGTTCTATAACTTTTATTCTTTTATCATTTTTTGCAAGTCCATAACAAGTCAATGCAGAATCGTCTGTAGAACCATCTATTACAAGTATTATTTCTATATTTGAGTATGTTTGATTCATTATGGAATCAACGCATTGGTATATGTAGCTACCAACATTATAAATAGGCACAATAACAGATACTTTCATCATGATATGTGCAGTCGAGAATAATATTTATGTGCCATAATTTGATTCGATATGTATATTACCATTAGTGCTTTTAGATGCTGCATAAGTCACAAAAAGATTTGTATTATCATTCATGCTAAAGCATACATTTGTTACATTTTCTCCAGGAATTTTAATTCTATTAAGAATTTTTCTTTCGGTTTCAGTAGATATAACCCATACTTCTCCGATACCCCATACCGCCACAACTAAATTTCCTTCATCATCAATTGTCATGCCATCAGGGGATGGGTTAAGTTTTGAAAATTTATTACAATCAAAAAAAACCTCTTTGGCTGTTAAATCTAAGAACTGTTGAGAATATTTATAACGATATATTATTCCCTTAAATGAGTCAGAATGAAATAGCCAATTTTTATCTTTTGATATAACAGGGCCATTTGGAATTAAATAATCTTTATCTTCAATGTTTAAATGTTTTTTGTTTAAAGAATAGCTATATAAGAGTCCATTATTTTTATCAGAAATGGAGGAGTCATTTTCGTGCATCAAACCAAACCAAACTATATTATTTTCATCGATAAACCCATCATTAATCCTAAAATTTTTCTTATTTATCTTGCAAATATAAAAAGATTTTTTATTAACTCTATTAAAAATCGCTAATCCAGATTTCATACCGCATAAAATCTCATCATTGTTTATAGGATATGCAAATCCAATACTTTCATCGAATGAAAAAAGCTTATTTACTCGAAATGAGGGTTTCAAGTCAATCTGAAAAATTGAGCATAATTTAATATCTACAAACATAAATTTGGAAGTAAATTTGTCCCAAATTAAGCCCTCAGGAAGAATTAAATTATTGTTGTTCATGACTAATCATCATATCCAGTAAATTCAGGCATGTGTTTATTTCCAATAGAATTTATATTTTTAGAATTAAATACATCAACAAACGTTTTAAAAAATATTTTTGAATCATTCAAAAATGAAATATTTTGAAGATATTCAACATCTTTATCAAATTTTTGAGTCCAGCTGAGACTATTTCTTCCGGAAATTTGAGCTAAACCAGTCAAACCGGGCCTAACATCTAATCTTTTTAGATGATATTTGCTGTAACGTGGATTATATTTTATCAATAGCGGTCTTGGTCCGATGATGCTCATTTGGCCTTTTAAAATATTAAAAAGTTCTGGTAGCTCATCAAGACTTGTCTTTCTTAAAAAATTACCAAAATATGAAATTGCCTCACTCTCTGATAGACCCTTTGCATTGAAATCATTAACCATTGTTCTAAATTTAATAATTAAAAATGGCTTGCCATTCATACCAGCTCTTAGTTGTTTGAAAAAAATAGGTCCTTCAAATTGAAAAAAAATAATTATTGAAATCAAAATCAATAAAGGACTTAAAATTAATAAGCTTACAAAGCTTATTGTTAAGTCAAAAAATCTTTTAAAAAAGAATTTATACATAAATATTTATTGTGTTTTGATAATTTTAAATATCTTATTATATTTCTCAACTGCTACGTTTGTGGAATATTTTTCTTTAGCAATTCTAATTGCATTTTCTTTTTGCAAATGTATTAATTTGTCATCATGAGTATATTTAACAAAATTTCTTATTGATTGAATGCTATTTAAATTTGGCGGCAAGACAAATCCTATATTTTCTTTTTGAATTAACTCTTTTTGCCAGCCTTCGTAATTAATTAAGATTGGTTTTTTTGCAGCCAAGGTATCAAAAAATTTATTTGCAGAATTCGCCCATAATTCAATGATGGGTATGACATACGAACTACCCATATCACATTCATAATAAATTTGGGGTAAGTCCTCCTTTGATATCGAGTCAAGAATAAAAAGATTTTTATTTATAACATTCATAGCTTTAGCGTTTTTAATCACTGATTTTTTTTCATACCCTTCACCAATTAAAATGAAAACAATACTCGGATCAATTTTAATTAGTTTATTTGCAAGCTCAACTACATAATTAAGGCCATTCACTTTCCCAAATGCGCCTGCATATAAAATAGAAAAGCGAGGCTTAAATCCAATTTTAGATGTTAACAGTGAAATGTCATGAGAGTACCCAAACTGAAAACGATCAATCTCTAAAATATTTTCGATTACTTCAACAGGTTTTTTTTTAAAATCAGGATACCTGGAAAATATTGAATATCGCATATCTTTTGAGAGAGGAACAATTGCAGTTGCATTTTTGTATATCAAGTATTCCAAATAAAATAATATTTTTTTTATTGCTCTATTTTTTATTGCGCCAACAGCGATTGGGGCCTCAGGCCAAACATCTCTTACTTCAAAAATAAATGGAGTTTTGCGAAGCCATTTATTTAAAAGAGCAGGAACACCAATAGTTAACGGGGTGGAAGTTGCTAGCACTAAATCTGCTTTCAAATTAATTATTTTGATAGATGAAAAGACAAGAAATTTAAAGAAAATTATTATTCTGTCTTTAAATGATAAACTATTGCTATATGGTAGGTAGGTATAATGGACTACAAGTCCATTTTTTTTTACCATCATCCATCTACTATCATCATTTTTATATTTTGGATTTGATGTTGATGATATTATCTCAACATTGTGACCACTTCTTAAGAAGCCTAAAGCTAGATCGTATGAGCGCGTACCACCTGGCTCATTTGGAAAGATAAAATATTGATGTAAATATATTATTTTCATGAAAACAATTACAATTATATTTTGAGCTTAATTGATAAGCTTACAGTAATCTATAATCTCCATGTTGGACTATCTACAATATTTTTTATATCAATAATTACATTTGATTCCTTTGAAATTTTTATGTAATCTTCTCTAGAGTATTCTTTAAACTCTTTGTGACTTACAGCTACAACTATAGCGTCATATTTTTTTGAAGATTTTAAGGGGTTGCTTATTAATTTATATTCATTATTTTCTTCAACTTTGCCTAACCACGGATCATAAACATCGATTTTTGCTCCATACTCATGTAATTCACTTATTATGTCAATTACCTTTGTATTTCGAGTATCAGGACAATCCTCTTTAAAAGTTAAGCCAAGAATTAAAACATTTGAATTTTTTATTGCTATACCTGCTTGAATCATTTTTTTTATTGTTTTGTTTGCTATATATGTTCCCATTCCACTATTTATTTGTCTGGCTGCTAAAATTAAATCAGGCTTATAGCCAATCTCCTCAGCTTTAAAAGTCAAGTAATAAGGATCAACTCCAATGCAGTGTCCTCCAACTAAGCCTGGTGAAAGCTTGATAAAATTCCACTTAGTAGCTGCAGCTTCAATAACTTCATTTGTATCAATATTCATCTGATCAAATATCATGGCTAATTCATTAATTAAAGCAATATTTACGTCTCTTTGGGTGTTTTCAATAACTTTAGATGCTTCAGCAACTTCTATACTGGAAGCTAGATGGGTACCTGCGGTAACTATCTGCCTATAGAGTTGATCAACTTGCCTAGCTATTTCAGGAGTCGATCCGGATGTGACTTTGAGTATATTGGTAACAGTATGCTCTTTGTCACCAGGATTAATTCTTTCAGGAGAATAACCACAAAAAAAATCTGTATTAAATTTTAATCCTGATGACTTTTCTAAAATTGGTACACAAACATCTCGGGTTACACCAGGATATACAGTTGATTCATATATAACAATATCATCTTTTTTTAAAATCTTACTAATAGAAGCAGAGGCTTCAATCAATGGGGTTAAGTCTGGACGATTTGTTTTATCGACTGGCGTCGAGACTGTTACTATATAGATGTTACATTCTTTAGTGTCATCTAAGATTGATGTAAAGGTAATATTTTTAACTACAGATTCTAGCAGCTCGCTATTAACTTCAAAAGTGGTGTCAACACCACTCTTAAGTGCTCCAATGCGAGATTTGTCAATATCATATCCAACTACTTTAAATTTTTTTGCAAAAGCAACAGCTAGAGGAAGTCCGACATAGCCTAAGCCAATTACACAAATTTTTTTATTATCCATAAATTTAAAGTCACAGAAATTATATAGCCCATTATATATTGAAGCTATAATATGTACATTCGAAGCACACATATTAGATCAATAAAAATAACAGTATGCTCAAAAAAGTATAAGGATTTTTTTAAAAATACAATTTATCTATTAAATTTTTTTTTTAACACATTAGCTCTGAAAGTAAATTTAATTATGGAATTAAGGGTTAGGCTCAGTGTTATAAAAAAGGCTCCAACTTTTCCATAAAACTTTTTGAAAAGTTTATACCTGTAATGAATATTATTTGGTGATTTTATATTAAAAAAACTTTTGTAAAGTACTCTCATATTTCTAATATTGCTATTTTTAATTCCGGTCTCAGTATCATCTAACTCACAAAATGCATCTCTTAAAATGAATGTATTAATATTATGGAAAACTTTAGCACTCAAAGTAAAATCATTATCACCGCCATATTGCAATAAATCTGGATTTACATATCCTATTTTTTTTAAGGTACGGCCAACCATCATTAGAAATCTTGCAGTACCGAAATCTATAATGACCTTCTTATCCTTAAAGTTTTTTGGATGTTTGGTTATATATGGAAATATACTCAATATCTTTGAACCACTGGAGACTTCATTCATATCTTGGTCAAAGGTTCTTGGGTGAATAATTTGATTTGTATTTTTTTTTAATTCTTGATGAAGTTTGTTGAAACTATTTTGGTTTATGACAACATCATTATTGGAAAAAACCACAATATCATCATTTTTAATGTCATATTTTTTAAATAAAAGTTTAATACCAAGATTTATGCTCCCAACCCACCACAATTCTTTCTCTGAAGAAACCACTTGAACACTACTATTTTGATTGATATTTTTCAATGTGACCTTTTCAGGATGATCGTCAATTATTATCGCTAAATATTTTGATTCAACACTTGCATTCAAAGAGCTCAAAAATTTTTTTGTTACCTCTGGTCTGCCATAGGTTGGTACTAGAAAATATATCATTTAATTTTCATCTATTGTGGTTGTCCTATGATAAAACTGTTCTCATTTTGGATAAGTGCTGATTAGGTGAGAGAGGCATACATACCTGTAAATATTGTTAATAAAAGTAATAAAAATAAAATTGTAGTTAGATATAACTTATATGAAATTTTGTTAAGTAATACTCCAAATGCCAATACAAATGGGATTAACATCATCATGCATAATCTTTCGTACTCCCAATTTAATCCGTTTAACAAAAGAGAAGGTGAAATGAAACTAAAATAATATAAACTTAAATTGAATGCATTAGAGCATATTCGCCTGTAGAAAAAAGATAATCCTATATATAAAGAACTAATTAGCAAGAAAGGGCCTCTAAAATCCCCGCCAATTATTCTTGATTGCCCTTCACCAAAAGTAAAAATATATCTATTGACGTAATCTAAAGCGAAATATGATGATAGGAATAATATAATTCCAATAATAAAGTGAATAAGGGTTTTTTTATTTATTGAAAAGTTTTTGAAAATTTTATTAGTTGCAAACGAGAATATAACAATCAAAGCTAAAAGCAATCCGCTTTTATGAGTAAAAACTCCAAGTAAACAAAATATTATCATTAGATAAAATTTTTGACGAGAGCTAAAAATAAGTGCTAAGAAAATAAAAGACATTGACAATCCTTGCCTCATTGCATTGCTAGTTGACATAATTATCGGCCATGTATGAATGGTGCATATGAGTAGAAAAGTAAAAAAAATTAAAGAGTAGCTATTTCTAAATTTTATATGCTCCCTTAATAATAATCCTGTGGAAATTGAAAGAATAAATGTTACAAGCTGAACCCCTAAATGTATTTCATATATGGTAAGGGTTGCTATAATAAAACCTAAACGATCAAAAACGAATCCCCAGTCTAGATTTGGCTGATTGTATGCACGGTAATAGTCGTGACCATAACCATATAAACCAGCCCCAACTAATATTGCAAAAATTGTCGCAACAATTAGGATTACAATTCCTGATAAATAATATTGTCTGTTTAACGATAGCATCTTGGCTTGGAGTTATTTTTCATTGACAACTATATTGCATTAATTAAAAATTCATTAGTCTATGAGAGTATATAATGTATTGATCGCATGTTAAAAATACTTCATTCTTTTTTTGAGAGCAGGTATGTATGAATGCGTAAGTGAATAATATTTTTTATTCATATTTTCTCCGAAACTGATTTGTTTTTCTAGAAATTGAATATGGTCATTATAATATTTAGGAATATCATAATCATTGAGAAACGAGGGATGCATATCAAATACACTTTTCATGTCATCTGAATACTGTGTTGTGCTGTTATGCTGCCAAAAATACTTTTCATTTGGATCTCTGCCATCTGCTCCGATAATATTAATTTCATCTGATATTGAGCTAGCTAATGGCAACATAAGCATCGTTAAAATATTAGATGTTGCTTGTGCTTCCAAATTATTTAAAGGTGAGGGATGACTAAATTTCTTGCTTATATTAAAGCCTATTAAATAATCTTCTAGAAATGGAAAATTTTTTAAATATATGTGCATGCTTTGTATTGGTACGCCTATATAAGGTTTGTATTTCTTGAAAACATTCATTAAATCTCTTCTAAAACTTACACAATAGTCATTTATACTAAAATGAAAGACTGGGTCTGCAAATACAACAATGTCAGGACCATTGATGTACTCTAGCAATTCTGTATTTTTAACAATAGAGTTACAAATAATTTTAAACCCATTTTTAGCAATTGGAACATCTTTAAATTTTTCGATGCTAGGACCTGTCAAAAAGCAGGTGCTTACAGGATCTCTATTCATATTTGAAAATTTTTTGTAATTAGCTATAGATATTTCTAATAATTTTCTCTTAAATTTATCACTTGAAAATATGAAATACATTGCTCTTAATGTTTTAGCATCGCTAGCCAGATAGAAATTTTTATCAACTATCAAGCCATTAAATTTATTTTTAATGCCTAAAAAACTAAAAAATTGCTTGTATGATGTATATACGGGCAAATATTCATTAGGTAATGAGTTAATACACGAAATTGTGCTTGTTGAAAAATTTTTATATTTTTTACTGTAAATAAAAACTTTTAGTCCGCAAAGGTACCAATTTATTTGTTTAATTAATAAATTAAATTCTTGTTGAGATAAATTTTCATCAGTAATAAAAACTATATCTTGATCTTTATAATTAAAAAAAAATTTATTTAAAACCGAATAAAGATGGCTAATAAATTTTTTTTTCATCTTATATGTCACTCACGTGTCTTGCTGGATTTCCTGCCCATATTTGATTTTCAGGAACATCTTTGGTAACTACGCTTAAAGCACCGATAACACTGTTTTCACCAATAGTAACTCCTTTAAGAATCATAGCTCCAGCACCGATAAAGACATTTTTTTTGATATGAACAGGTTTCATCTTTATCACTCCTGTTCCTTTGAGTCTATCTAATGGATCTATTTGGTGAAAGTCGGTATCAAAAATTTTGACACCAGCACCAAGCATAACATTGTCATCTATAGTAATACTTTTTGCTGCGTACAAAATTGTATTTGAAATTCCAACATTATTTCCTATAGTCAGTATAGAATCATCTTTCTCTGTTGTAAGAATAGTTTTAGAAATATTAAAAGTTGGATTAAATAATATTCCAGATTTTATTGTGCAATTATTTCCTATCAATATTTTTCCTTTGTTTCTTATTTTTGGAATGCCGAGAGCCTTTATATTAGAAAAGATAACACCATTTCTTTTATAATGTAATCTCACTACTGATGAGATAAAAAATTTTAATATTTTTTTCATTTCTTAGTCTGTATCTTGGAGAAATCAATTCTATTATAGACTTCGAGACTCCCACCCACAGTTGCATTGAAAACCTTGACTCCACATTTATCGCAAGCTCTTTTTGTAAGCTTGTGAGCTGCCACCATATTTTTATTCAAAGAGTCGGCTCCAGCACCAGGTGTTCCGTAACTTCCAGAAAAATGATTTTTATCTAGTAAATGTGCTAATTTATTTAATCTTAATCTATATAAAATTTTTTGAAGCATACTCTTTTGAAAACCTAAGTCTGCACCGACAATATATATTTCTTTAAAGCCCATATAAACTGCTATTTGTAGTGCCACAATCATGCTTGTTCCAAATTTTGTAACTCTTTCATTGATGTCATATGACCACCACTCAATTGGAGGATTTTCTGACCTTTCCATTCCATTTGTGCAAACCATAGGAAATATATGATCATAACCGCGAAAATGTTCTGCTAATTGATCCCAAATAAAAGTTGGAACTCCCGTATCAACAGTTTCTAATATATCTTTTTTCCATTGACTATCACTAATATTAGATGTGGTACATACAAAAAAAGATGGTCTCCAATTTGTTGAATTATAAATCTGAGATATTCTATTCATCGCAATAGAATATTCATTTTTAATCAAATTCAAATCTGTTTTATTAAGGCTTGGACCATTTCCAATGATAAATATTCTTTTATTTTTATATTTATTTTTAAAATCGGTTATCTTGATCGATTCACTCATGATAAAAAGTAGGTTTTTCTAATTATTTGATTTTTAATATTTGACTTCGGTATGTTCGCCCCAATTGATAAAAACTTAGGATCTATACTATTAAATTTTCCATATCTGTTTGCATATTCTCTTGATATAATTTGATGTGAATGCCATCTTTTCCATATCTCACCATAATTTGAAAAGTTTTCAATTTTTTCGCCATAAATTTCTGTAATTATTTTGCTTGTTAAGTTCCACTGACTAGATTTTTTAAATTTTTGAATCTTATTTTTATCTGTTATTGCAAAGGTAGTTAATAATCTGCCTCTTTCTGATAACGACTCTAAACAGTTTTTTACCAAAATAGCATGATTTGATGGTTTATTATGCTCAAAAGCTGATGTTGAAATTATAAAATCAATATTGGTTAAGTTATTTGACTCTCTGAATGCATGATTATTAAAATCGCCTACCAAATCGACATAATCTTCATCCCATCTTGCCATATCTACATTAATAATATCGATACCATATTTAGCCTCTAAGAAACCATGGATTGCACCTGGTCCTCCACCAATATCAACAATTTTAATATTTTGAATATTATCTGAAATTTTTGATAGTTCTTTTTCAAGCTCTGTTTCTAGCCAAATATAGTCAAAACAATAATTCCAACCTATTCTGTTGTCATCCAATAAACTATATTTTTTTATGTCGTCAAGCAGACCTTCATTTATATATTTATCTAATTTTAACGGGTCTAAAATTTCAATCATGTATTTCTCCTTTTTTAAAAAATTGTTCTTATGCTTTGAAGCTCTTTGGCTACAATGTTATATGTATTCCATTAAATTAAGTTGGATCATGTAATTTTGAGCTAATTCCTCCATCTATATTTATGATGGAACCATTAAGAAAATTACTACCATTTGACAAATATAGTGCGGCTGACACAACGTCCTCTACGCTTCCAATATTTCCTGAAGGATGGTAGTGATCTAACTTTTTTCGAGCTTCTATATTACCCTCAAAGCCCGATTCAAGCATTGGTGTTGATATGGCGGCTGGACTAATAGCATTGATTTTAATTTTAGATCCAAGCTCAACTGAAAAAGCTTTTGTTAAACCAATTAAAGCAGCCTTACTTGTTGCATAAGCACTAAAATCAGCCTTGGTTAGTTTAGAATGTATGCTAGAGATATTAATAACGCTTCCGTTAGTTGACTCTAGTGCAGGAAGAAGTTTCTTTATTAGTATAAAAATTGAACTTAGATTTATGTTAATGGTATTACTCCATTCCTCGACTGACATTTTCTCAATTGGAGCAACAACTTGGATTGCTGCATTATTTATGAGAATATCGAGTTTGTTTCCACATGCACTTAACAAATTTAAAATTGATTGATTGCGATAATTAGAGTCATTACATACTTTGTTAAGATCAATGCACAAATACGTATTTGCGCTTGAAATGCTTTTTTTATGCAAGTCAACTCCAATTACATAATAATTTTTTTTCGTAAAAGCCTCACAAAGAGCCTGACCTATACCACCATTTGAACCTGTAATTATGACTGTTTTCATATTAATTCATTAGACATCCAAAAATTCAAAGAGCTTATTGATAGCTTGAAGACTAGTTCTTTCTACAGCATCTGATGTATTTGATGAATTGTGTGAGCCAAATATACATCGTGGATGAGATCGCAGCATCGAATCCATTGGAAGTGGTTCTACCTCATATACATCAAGAGCAGCTGAATAGACTTTTTCACTTATTAAGGCATTTTCTAAAGCTAATTCATCAATTATTGGGCCTCTTCCAACATTTACGATACGAATTCCTTTTTTAACTTTTTCAAAAATATCAGAATTTATCATTTTATAGCTAGTGTCAGAAAGAGAACACGTAACGATTATAAAATCAGCTTCCTCAATGCGATTAGGCCATGTTTCAAAACTTACATCAGGCATTGTTTCATCATTTATATAATAAGGATCATATGAAATAACATCCATATTCATAGCTAATAAGCGCTTAGCAGTATTTTGGCCAATATTCCCAAAACCAATTAAAGCAACTTTTTTTTTGGATAAAGAGACGCCTCTAGGCTTAATCCACTCGCCTCGTCTTACTGCTCTATCAATTTCAAATGTCTCACGAGCTAATGCTATTAAATAACCGACTGCTATATCAGCCACCTCCATTCCAAACATATCTGGTGTGTTTGTAATAGGTATATTTAGATCCTTGCATGCATCAAAATCAACATTATCGATTCCAATGCCCCATTTGACAGCAGCTCTGAGATTTCCTGAACGACCTGCTTGAAACACCTCGCGTGTTGCTGGATCATCGCCTATTATCCATCCATCATGTTCTGGAACTATTTTTGTTAATTCGCTAACTGGTAATGTCTGAACAATATCAGGAGTAGTCAATTGAATACCACGTTCTTTAAATATAGGTCTAAAATTATCAATCATTCCAAGCATGGGAGGACAAGTTACTAAAATTTTCATATTATTGGTTATTTATTAAATATTTTGCAGCAATTAATCCAAAATTCCAGTCATCTGGTGTATCAATGTCAATTGATTCAAGCTTTGGAGTTTCAAACATAATTGGATTTTTTCCAATACGGCCATTTGTTATTCTAAATGCTTTTTTCGTAAAAAAATAAAAATTAGAATTTTCTTCATACCATGGTTCCAAATCTTGTGTTCGCAATAAATTGCCTGGATCATGATTTACGGGACTACAATCACCGCGATAAAATCTAGTTTGGATTTTATCAACGCTAAATAAAGAGTCTGCTTCACCTTTTTGTTCTTTAATTCGAAATAAATTAAGTGCGCTTCTTATTGTTTCTGATTTGACTAAGGGATTTGTTGTATGGGTCATAATATAAATATCAGCATCAATATTTTCTATATCATCTTCGATTATTAAATTCATAGACACCATATCTCCACAAATTTCAGGCCTTCTGTCTCTTATAATTATTTTATCATTTTCGACTAAACCATTTTTAGCAAGAATTTCTCTTGCATCGGTATTGATAACAACACAATCAATATCTTTTATTGATAAAAGAGTATCCAGTATCCATCTAAACAAAGGCTTACCATTAAAATCTTTAAAATTTTTACCAGCTACTCTTTGGCTGTTAGCCTTCATCGGAAGTAAGGCTACAATTCTTTGTTTATTCATAAATTGTTCCGCTATCTAATAGTTTCAATAATTTCATCTAAAGTAGGATAATTTATCTTCAAATTTAGTTTATTTTTCGCCATTGAGTTACTTGCAACCAGCACTGAAGGATCTCCCTCTCTTTTATCTTCTGAAAGAATTTTAAATTCTTTGCCTGTCATTAATTTAACTTTATTAATAACCTGTTTGACACTATATCCTCTGCCATTACCAAGGTTAAATTCAGCACTCTTAGATTCTTTTTTATCTATATATTCCAAACCTTTCAAATGAGCATCAGCTAAATCATTGACATGAATAAAATCTCTAACACATGAACCATCCTCAGTATCATAGTCATTTCCATAAATGCTTACAGAATCTCTGAGACCATTAACAGCTTGCATTACAATTGGTAATAAGTGAGTTTCTGGATCATGCCTTTCTAATAACTCACCACCTGGATCATGTCCAGCAGCATTAAAATATCTAAAAGAAACATACTTCAAACCATAGGCAGATTCAAAATCTTTAAGAATTTCTTCAACCATTAATTTAGATTTACCATATGGATTAATAGGATTTTTTGGGTGTCTTTCGTCAATGGGTATGTATTTAGGTTTACCAAATATTGCAGCGGTTGAGCTAAATATAAATTTCATACAATTATTATCAACCATTGTTTTTAAAAGATTTAAGGTGCCTGAGACATTGTTCAGATAATATTTATGTGGATTTTTTACAGATTCACCAACTAAAGAAAATGCACTAAAGTGCATAACAGCATCTGGTTTATATTTTTTAAATAGCTTATCAAGCTTTTCAACATTGAGGATATCACAAAATTCAAATTGTCCGTGCAAAACAGCGTCTTTATGACCTGTTGAAAGATTATCAATGGTAATTACGTCGTGGCCGGCAAGATGAGCAACCTTAACCATATGCGAACCTATATAACCAGCACCACCTATTATAAATAACTTCATAATTTATGTTTTTTTTATATCAATATTTAGGCCAATTATAAATGATTTAGTGTTTTCAATGTTAGTAAAAGCAATTATTTATGTATGTTGTGCCATTCTTTTAAAACGATCATTTGTTTTTATCAGCTCCTGATAACTTCCTTTATCCACAGTGCTTCCGTTATCTATAAAAAATATTTGATCACACTTTTCAACTGTCTTTAGGCGATGTGCAATCATTATTATTGTTTTTTTACCACTAAAACTATGAATTGCTTCCATTATTAATTTTTCTGTGATCCCATCAAGAGAGCTAGTTGCCTCATCAAATACAAGAACATCTGGTTTATGATATAGAGCTCTGGCTATACCTATGCGCTGACGTTGGCCTCCTGATATTTGTACTCCTCTTTCACCAACTTTTGTGTTTACCCCATTTTCTAAGTTATCAACTAATTCATTTAGGTGAGCTAGCTTGATAACCTTATGAATTTGCTCAATATTAATTTGGTCTTGAGGAAGTCCAAATGCTATATTTTCTGCAATAGTGCCTTCTGATAAAAATATAGATTGTGATACAAAACCTATAGCATTCTGCCATAAACGTTTATTATCTTCATTGATTACTTTGCCATCAACTTTTAAATAGCCATCATTTGGTTCTATTAAGCTTAGTAAAATATCAATTAATGTTGATTTACCTGATCCTGATGGTCCAACTATGCCTGTCACACTGTTTACAGGAATATACATATTCAAACGATTAAGTGCAGGTTTATCTTTATTTGGATATGTGAATGATATATTTTCAAGCTCTATTCCATCTTTTAGTTTTAACGAGCCCTTTATTAAATTTGGTTTAATTAATTGATTTTTAGATGACTCTTTTAAATCTTTATGAATTGAATTAAATGCTGCTGCTGCACCTTTAATCTGAGCGAAATTACCATATATTTGCTGAAGAGCTGGCAATAGTTTGACAGTAGCAAGCGCATATACAGAAAGCAATGGGAGGACCCTGCCAAGATCACCATTATTAGTATAAACCAAGTAAAGTACGAGAATTATCATTGAACCAAAAGCAACTAATTCCATAAAATATCTTGGAACTAAGGCAAGCGCCTGATTTGTTCCTTGGCTATAGGCAAAAATCTTACCAGTAGTCTTAAAGCGATTTATAAAATCATTATCTCTTGCAAGAAGAAGTACCTCTTTGATGCCACCAAAGCCTTCATTCATTAAACGAAATCTATGCTCGTTAGCCTTTGAAATTTCAGATCCGTTTCTTTGCAATCTAGACCTAACCCCTCTAAAAAGGAATAAATATATTAGTGATATAATTAATGTGCCGATAGATGCAACAATAGGATCATATACAAAAATAGATAAACTTAAAAATAGAGCAAGAACAAACTTTGAATTAATATGAACTAACGGTACGAGTATTCCGCTTGTCACTCTTTGTGTTTCAGTAGCAATTTTTTTTGTTAATTGAGCGCTACTGCCAGAAGCGTGAAATAACCAATTTTGTTTGAGATAGAAAGAATAAAGCCTGTCAGCAATTTCCATACCAATTTTATTTGCAAACATTGCTAACCTCCAAGTGGTATACATTGAGATCATTGTTGATAAAAATAACATTGACAAAACACACAAACCTAGTAAGAAGATAAAATAATTTTCTGAATTGAGGCCTGAAAACTGATAAGCTTTTGCATACAATGTATCCTGTTGTAGTTGATTGATATCGCCAACTAAAGACATAAACGGTATAATAGTAGCTACTCCAATAATTTCAAGGACTGCCATTAATACAACTAAAAACTGAAGTACTATAAGTCGCTTGCGCTGGCTAGAATCTAGAAGCGAAAAAAGATCTTTAACAAGTCTAAACATTTATGGTTTTCATATTTCCTATTTAATGAGTTAATTCTAAAAGGTATGTGAAAATAAATCACTTATTTATTTTCGATTCGTACCACAAATATGTTTTTAATAAGCCCTCTTTAAGAGAGGTAGAGTATTGCCAACCAATATTTGATAAACAAGATACATCAATAAGTTTTTTTAAAGTTCCATCAGGCTTTGAAATATCAAAAGAAATTTTACCTTTAAAGCCAACTACATCTTTCATTATTTCTGCTAACTCTTTTATAGCAATATCAGATCCAGTTCCAATGTTTATATGGGATAACATTGGTTTAGTATTGTCAAGATAGGTTTCCTTGTTAAGGCCTAATACAAAAATGCAAGCTTCAGCCATGTCATCAACATATAAAAACTCACGCCTGGCATTACCAGAACCCCAAACAATAACCTCTTCAAAATTGTTTATTTTGGCCTCATGAAATCTTTGCATTAATGCAGGAATAACATGTGAATTATCAGGGTGGAAGTTATCATTGATGCCATAAAGATTGGTGGGCATAACTGAGCGAAAGTCAGTTCCATGTTGACGATTATATGATTCGCAAAGCTTTATGCCAGCAATTTTTGCTAAAGCATATGGTTCATTCGTTGATTCTAAAACACCTGTTAGCAGTGCATTTTCTTTAATTGGGTTACATGCTTCTTTTGGATAAATACATGTGCTTCCAAGATAGAGCAAACGACTTATATTATTTTTATATGCTGCATGTATGACGTTGGCTTCTATCATTATGTTTTGATATATAAAATCAGCTGGATAATGATTATTTGCATATATGCCTCCAACTTTTGCTGCAGCCAAAATTACGTAAAATGGTTTTTCATCTTTAAAAAATTTATCAACTTGAAATTGATCAGTAAGATCAAGCTTTTCCCGAGACCGCGTTATTATATTTGAGAAGCCAATTTTTCTTAATTTTCTTATGATAGCTGATCCAACTAAACCATTGTGGCCAGCTACATATATTTTTTTTTCTATATCTAGGTCCATATGGAAACACTTAGTCGATATGATTTGGAGCTTTGAAACCATGTTCCATAATCAAAGAGTCTCTCTTAGCAATGTTAAGATCACTCTCCATCATTTCATAAATCATTTCTTCTAAGCTAATTTTTGGTTCCCATCCCAATTTTGTTTTTGCCTTCGTTGGGTCACCTAATAAAGTCTCTACTTCTGTGGGACGAAAATAACGCGGATCAACTGACACAACCAATCTACCACTTTCGTCATCATATCCTTTTTCATCTATACCTTGACCCTTCCAGTTAATTGATTTTCCGAGATGACTCCAAGCAAAGTTAACAAAATCACGAACAGAATACTGAATACCTGTTGCAATACAAAAATCTTCAGGATGTTCTTGCTGCAGCATTAACCATTGCATTTCGACGTAATCTTTTGCATGACCCCAGTCACGCTTTGCATCTAAGTTTCCTAAATACAAAGTGTCTTGGAGTCCAAGAGATATGCGTGCAAGTGCTCTAGTAATTTTTCGAGTCACAAATGTTTCACCTCTAATTGGTGATTCATGATTAAATAAAATACCATTACAAGCATACATTCCATATGCTTCTCTATAATTTACTGTTATCCAATAAGCATACAATTTTGCTGCTGCATAAGGTGACCTGGGATAAAAAGGAGTTGTCTCTTTTTGAGGTATTTCTTGAACTTTCCCATATAATTCTGAGGTTGATGCCTGATAATATTTTGTTTTATTTTCAAGTTTTGAAATTCTTATTGCATCTAAAATACGTAATGCACCAAGACCAACGGTATCTGCAGTATATTCAGGAGTTTCAAATGAAACTGCAACATGAGACTGTGCTCCTAGATTGTAAACTTCATCAGGTTTTATTTGCTGTATTAAGCGAACGAGGTTCATAGAATCAGCAAGATCACCATAATGTAATATAAATTTTCTATTAGTTTGATGAGTATCTTGATAAAGATGATCAATGCGATCTGTATTGAATGATGATGAACGTCGTTTTATTCCATGTACCTCATATCCCTTATTGAGTAAGAACTCAGCCAAATAAGCTCCATCTTGTCCAGTTACACCAGTGATTAGAGCTACTTTTTGTGATGACATTTTTAAACCTCAATAATATCAAAAATAGAAAATTAATTTAGTTTCTATTCAGTCCGTAGTGACGAATTAAAACAAAAAACATACCTATGATAGCACCAACTATAAATCCTAGAATACATATCATTGATCGCCTAGGTTCTACCTTTTTTTCCAATGCTGCAGGAGGATCTATGTAATCAAAAACATAAGAATCACTTGCTTCAATCAAAGTTAGTTGTTGCATTTTTTGCTGCAACAGCGCAGCAATAACTTGTTTTATTTCAGAAAAACTTGTTCTTAACATTTGAGCATTTAAATATGCCATAGATGCCTCAGCCTCTAATTTATCTTTAGATCTATAAAAATTATTGAGCTCATTTACTATTACATATAGCCAGTCTTGGGCAATATGTGGTGATTTATGCTTTATACGAATTGTAAGAAAACCAGTATTTTGATTCTCTGAAAAAGTTAAATGGTTTTTTTTAAAAGTAATGAAACTTTCCTGATTACTCGGCTTATTTGATGAAGATTTACCAATCCATAAATTAGTTTCAATATCATACTTATTTTTATTATAAATTAAAGTATTTGTAGATGGATTCCAAGATTCTAGAGCCATCAAATCTGGTAAAAAAATGTTAGGTAAAATATTTTCTTCAAAAAAACTTAGTGTTTGTAATTTTTCAATTGCCTTAACAGAATTCCCTCCGCTTGATTTAGATGACAAATTGATGCCTGCTAAACTAGCTATACCCTGATAACCATCCAATGCCTGGCTTATTCCGCCTGAACCGCTTACAGGGCTTAGCAAGGCAGTAGATTGATATATATTCGGCAAGGATAAACTATATATAATAGCTGCTACTGAAAAAATCAATGTAGAGCTAGAAATCAACCATTTACCAATCCATAAAACAGAAAATAATTCAAAAAAATTTATCTCAGCATCATTATTTATATGCTCCTTGTTTTTAAAGTTATTTTCCATATGTGTAATTATATAATTATATGAGCTTGTTTTTATAACTTAGGCTTTCAGTAATATTGTATCGCTTTGGCATAATCAATGGTACCCGAGGCCGGACTTGAACCGGCACGATATTTCTATCGAGGGATTTTAAGTCCCTTGTGTCTACCAATTCCACCACTCGGGCTAAACTAAATTTCTCTCCTTTTAAATAACAAAAATTATATACCATATCACTTTATAAAATAAGTCAATATGGAGGCTGAAGCCGGAATCGAACCGGCGTAAACGGCTTTGCAGGCCGCTGCATGACCACTCTGCCATCCAGCCATTTTATAAACACGCATTTTATATTAGTTTTGATAAAAAAATACCTATATTTTCAGGTATTTGGATCGTAATACTCGGTTCTCTCAATGTCTTCCTCTAAACAAGCTTCACCATATTGAATTTCAATTAAATGACAGGGTTGATCAAAAGGATTTGTTATCTGATGCCATTCTTCTTTTGGAACAAAATATTGATCAAACTTATTTAACTGAATATTTTTTTTATTATTTGGGTTATTTTTACTGTAATTCACGATACATTGTCCTTTGAAGACAAGCCATATTTCATTTCTCTTAAAATGTTTTTGAAAGCTCATACCTTTACCAGGTTCAACAACAAGTTCCTTAACTTTTATTTGATCCTCTTCAAATAGATTATAAAAAGACCCCCAAAGTCTGTCCTCATGATAGTATTTCCATTTTTTTAAAATCCATGAAGATGAATTTAATTTTTGATCTCCTCCAACACCAAAGATAAACTCTATATTATCTATCGACATTTCTGGAATATTTTCTTTATTCCTATCACCTCCATTTGCAAAGATTATATTATCGTTTGGGTAGATATCTTTAACCTTTAATAAAGCATTTGTAGCGCTACCTTTTGCATCATCTTCAAAATCAATGACTAAATCTACGCAAGATAAATTTTCAATGATTGTTTTGCGCTCATTGAATGGCATGAAAAATTTTCCTTTCTTGTTTTCAAGCCAACCATCGCTATTTAACGCTACAACCAGTTTATCTCCAAGTTGTTTTGCAGATAGGAAATATTCTATATGACCAGAATGAATTGGATCAAAGCCACCACTTACTACTACTATTTTCATTTTATAAATTTAATTTAGATGTATTATATTATTAACTTTTTATGAACTAACATTTTTATTGCTCTTATCAAAAGTATTAAAAGTATATATATATCCAGTATACAAAGTAATAAATAAAGATATAAATAAAAAAATATCAGCAATAAGAAGAACTAACATATTGTTTATAGTTAGTCCAATTAAGTAGACTGATATTGTTATTAGCTGAACTGCTGTTTTCGTCTTAGCAATAAATGTAACTTTGGTTGCAGAAATTTTACCATTTCTAGAATTTAAATCTCTTAAAGCTCCTACCCATATTTCTCTTGTGATAATTATTGCTCCTATAAAGCCAATTAAAAAACTTGATAAATTTACGGCCAATCCAAAAAAAATAAAAAGTATTAGAATTTTATCAGCTATTGGGTCCAAAATTTCTCCAAATTGAGATGTTGCACTATATTTTCGAGCTAAATAACCATCAAAATAATCAGTAATAGCAGCAAAAAAAAATAATATCAGTGCTAGTAAATAGGTATCAGGCCGCATTAAAAGAATAAAAATTATAATTGCAAGTATGATTCTAGACAAAGTTAAAATATTTATAAAAATAATCATCTAAGGTTTTTTTTTATTAATTTGGCTATTTTGACATTAATGCCTTTTACAGTCATTAATTTTTCTATTTCTGCTGATCTAATATTCTTTAAACTTTTAAAATTAAGCAACAATCTCTTCTTTAAAACTTCGCCAATTCCCTCGATGTTGTCTAACTGAGATTTTCTATTTTTTGAATTTTTCTTTTTTCTTTGAGCATTAATTGCAAACCTGTGAGACTCATCTCTTATTTCTTGCAGTAATAAATAACCCTTAGAGTCTTTATTGAATTCAATTCTTCCATCTTTTGATAACACTGTTTCTGTTGCTCTTATTCTATTTAAACCTTTAACAATTGAAATAACTTTTATATCTTTATGTTCTGA
>Ga0213865_10000148_pt1 | contig 45741 bp, 50 predicted proteins | sample PICome_6_FD_160100 | JGI IMG/M metagenome (GOLD analysis project Ga0213865, IMG submission 160100) | Coastal seawater microbial communities near Pivers Island, North Carolina, United States - PICO282 | ecosystem: Environmental > Aquatic > Marine > Coastal | place: USA: North Carolina...
CTGAATGCCTAGCTTCTCGAATTGGTCGCCGGTCTGGATAATGCTTCCGACCGTTCGGCGAACGGCCTCAAAGCCGGCGTATGCGGCAATGAGACCACCGACCTTGCGTGCCAGGTTGCCAAAGCTGAGGCCGGCTTGGGTAGCGGCCACCTCGCTGGTGCGTATGTCCTTGGCTACCTTGCGGCCTGGCTGTTGTAGTGCCTGGAGGCGGAGCTTTTCGTAAAGGGTGCGCTGTCGCTCGCCGAATTTGGCTAATTTAGGCGCGGCCTTGTTTGCCTCGTCGCCTACGTCGTCGATGTCGTCCGCTACTGCGTCCAGGGGGCCACTGGCGGCTTTCTGGGCGGCTCTATCGATTCCCTGGATGTCTCGCTCTACTTTCTCCAGGCCGTCGCCAGCGGCGTCGTTAGCGGCCCTGTCGAGGGCTACGATTTGGGCCTTAAATTTGGTGAGGGTATCGGTTGCCTCGTCCTGCGCCTTGATGACGACATTGAGGACGCTATCTTTGATTGCCATTTTGTATCCCTAAAAAAAAGGGCGACATTAAGCCGCCCTGATCGTGTCCGGCTGGGCCGGCCCTGGGTGTGGGGTCTGTCTTAGACGGCTTGCGCTACCTTCATAAACTTGGAGATGCCTGCTCCGGTCTTGCTGGAGTCGGAAAGGATCTCGAAGTCGACTGAAAGCTCGCCGAATTCGTCGCCGATGAATGACAGGCCCTGGGCTGGGCTGAATTTCACGCGGTACATGCGGATCTCTACGAGGCTTCCGCTTTGCGCTTCGTTGAGGCCGTTGAAGTAGATTTCGTACTCCTGGCCTGCGTCTGTGAGCGCCTCCATGGTCTCGCTGATATCTTTGGTGTAGTCGACCGATACGCCGCCGTTACCGATGCCTGATCCGCTGGTGATCACGATGCCGTTGTTCTCGACGTCGTAGTCGGTGCCCGCATCGTAAGTGGTCAGGCCGTCCTGGCTTGTGACAACGGGTGCAACATCGGGGTCGCGGATGAAGTCGAACGGGATAAACTCGCCCGCTGTACCCGCTGTGCTGTGTAGCTCGTCGGTGACCGCGCCTGCTGTTTCAGTGCTTTTTGCGCCACGCAAAGCCAGCGCCAGGTTGTCTGCGCTGAAGTCGTGCATGGTGACTGCGCCGGTGACCGTGCTTACTCGTGATACTGAGTTGCGGTTGCCGCCTGACGCTGTGGTGTAGTCGGAAAGCGTTACTGATTCTTCCTCAAACGACACCTCAAGGTTCGAGCAGTTACCGATGGCTTGCATGCCGCCGGTAGCGCCCTTCACTTTAAAGTAGACCGGACCTTTGCCGATGTAGCTTCTGTCTGTGGTTGCCATTGGTTTTGCTCCTAGTTAGTTGACCGGATTTGCTGGTTCCATGTGACAACCCACATTGCGATGCCCTTCCCGTTGCTCAGGGGGCCGCTGTAAAGATTGTCGATTGCAATATCGGCAGGGTTGGCGGCTCTGAATGTGTCGGGCTTGTTCCATCGCGCAAAAGTTACCAATCCTGCTAGTTGCTCAATTAAGACAAGTGCCGTCTGGTGCCGGTCCTCGCCCTTTTTGTCACTACAGATAACGAACGCGGCAAACTGAATTTCTGCGTTTACGACACCGTTCCCCTGGGCCTCGAAGCTGTTGATGCGCTCTATCGCCACGCGCACCGCCTGCTTTTTGGTCAGGGTTCGTCCTAGCTCGTCCTCGGTGAATCGGCCAGGATGCTCGGCGACGTCTATGTCTGGCAGCGCGGCTTGGATTCCCTGAGTAACGGTTGTCAATGCCGAATCGATCGATGCCATTCGTTACCTTCCCTTTTCGCTATTGAATGTTTCCAGGGCTTCACTTTCACCATGGGAAACTTCCGCGCTACTTGGTGATCTTCTGTGACCACTGCTCGATGGCTTTGTCGATGTTCTTGAGGACCTGGTTGTTGATGCCAATAAACGGCCTGGCGGGCATCACTAGCTTACGGTCGTGGGCTTTGACCGAATGGCCGGCCCTGGTGTGTGCGGGTACGCCGATGATGCCGTCGAACCCGAATTGATGAATGGCGCCGTAGGGGACGTTGGTTCCTATCTGGACCTCGGTGTCTGATACCACCTGGTAGCTTATGCTGTTCCGTAGGATGCCGGTGTCTCTGAGCGTTTTGCCGCCTTCCTTTTGGGCTCGCTTGCTGGGTATCCAGGGTGTCCCGTCGGGGCTGGTTTCTTTCTTGAAATTGATAAGCGTGGCGCTTTTGACCACGGCGCCGAGCGCCTTCATGAGGTCGCGCTTTTCGGTTTCTAGCGCCTGGTTGATTGCCTTGTTGACCTCGGTGATATCAAGAAGGAGGTCTAATTTGGCCACGAGAATGCCTGGAGCGATTCGTTGGTAAACACTCGATCGTCGGCTGTGCGTTGGGCGTAGACGTCGCCGCCTGGGTTCTGGTTCTCCGGTATCGGGAGGGCGGCTTTACCACTCGCCATGTCCTTCAGTAACGACATTGCTTGATTGTGTCGCGCTGTGGCTTCATCGAGCGGGGCATCGTCCTGTAGCCGGATGCGTGCGAGGTCACTGCTTATTGCAACCAAAATGGCAGGGGTTTCCGTTAAGGGAAGCTCCACGACCTGGCTAATGTAGACGTCAATTACCGCTTTGGCGTCCGCCAGGGCTCGCTGGATTTGTGTGCTGTCCAGGGAGTCGTTGTCGTCGTCCCAGGCGTACCGCTCTAATTCGGCTAAACCGAAACGGTCGACCAGGTCCTGCTGGGTGCTGTAAGTCATTCAGCGGCCTTGCTTTTGGCTTTCGCTCGTGGCTTGGGTGCTGGTTTGGGCGCGTCGATTTTCTCGACGCAGTGCTGGGCGCCAGCCAGGAGGCTTTCGGGGCACTCCACTGTTTCGCCTACGCGGTAAAGCCGGCCCTCTATCCGAACCGGTGAAACTACTTTGTATTTCATATCTTCCTCCTAAAAAGAGAAGGGGCACCGTAGTGCCCCCTACCCGTCTTTAGGCGACGGTGTCTTCGATGAAGTAAGCGCACTCGTCTGAGAGGATCAGCTCCTTGACTGACTCGCCTACACGCTGGATCACGGCGCCACGAAGGCCCACGTCGTCGTCCCGCTTGCTCTGGCTGATTCGCTGACCAAACTGGGCTGTGAGGCCGTAAGTGAGGCCGCGATCTGGCATCGCAGAGGGGTTCTTGTACATCAACAAAGCGTTGTCGCCCCAAACGCGGCCGTAGGTTGCTGACTGGCCTGGGTTTGCTGAGTTGATCTTTGCGCGGCCGACTACGATGTCCTGAAGGCCCAAAGTCTGAGCGATCCATGACAGCGGTACCATGCCTTCGTCACCGGATGTGCCGTTGTACGCCTTCACGACGCTTGGGTTGCGCTGAAGTGCCAACGCGCCGGTGTAGTCGATGACCATGAAGTTCGGACGCATGAAGGGGACCTCCATCGCGTCTGAAAGCTGAACGAGTGGGCGCGATGCTGGGTCGCTCCACTGGTCTGTGCCGGTCAAAGTCTCTTTGAGGCTGTGTGCCGCGGATGTGAATGTAAGGTCGGCTACGCGCTTTTCGCGGTGCAACATCATGAGGTCGGTGAGGATCTCTACGGCGTTGCCCTGGGGGTCGAAACCCACCTCGGCAGCGGCGTCGATGTCTTTCTGTGGAATGACGTCCTGCAGACCGAAGTCAACGGTCATTGCGGATTCTTCCGTTCCGCCGAATTCCACCTCGTTGAACGAACCTTTACGGTCGATCGTGGTATCGGGCAGAGTGAAGCGGTCATCCTTGTTGTACTTGATCCACTTGAATTCCTCGCCGCTTACGGGAGCGCGTGGCAGAACGAGGTCAGCAATGTAGTCCTCGTTGCGGTACGCCAGGGCGATCTGCGTGCGGACCTGGTCAGTTACGAATGGTGAATTTGCCATGTGGTTTTACTCCTTTAGCCCTGGGCGATAAGTACATCGATGTGGTCGCCTGCAACCGCGCTAACCAGCGCGATTCCGATAACACGATCACCTGCGCCTGCCGTTATGGCCTGGCCCGATGCGTTGGTGGTTAAGATGTCGCCGCGAGTGATGTTTCCCCCAGCTACTGATTCCGCGATGCCGCCAATGACGACGTCGACGCGGTTGTTGTCACGGCTTCCGATGCGCTCTGCTACGCCGATAAGCGTGTCAGTTGCGGCGGTTGCTACTGCTACTTCGCCGTCTGCGGCACCGAAAGTGACGAGTGATCGACCGGCTACTGAGGCAGGCGCGACGAAGGTTTTGATGTGGCGTGGTTGTGCCATGGTGGTTCTCCTTTACTGATTGACTGCCTGGACAGCTTCGGTGAATGAAACGTCGATACCGCGTGCCTTTTGCGCGTTGCGATAGGTGAGTGCTTGCTCGGCAATTTGGTTATCGGTTAAAGACTCGGGTTCAGCGCCTTCGCTTGGTGCGGCTTCGTTGAACGATGGGCCTTCTGTCTGGCTCTCGAGGATGGCGAACAGCAACTCGGCTGATCCCATCTTGTCGTCTTCGCCTTCGCCAAACTCCACCACTGCGTTGTGGTCGAGGCTCTTTGCGAATGCCAGGACGCGCTCGGCGTTAGCGGGCGTGATGCGTCCGCTGTCTACTAGGCCGGTAACTCGCTCCTGGAAATCAGCCACTCGGGCTTCCTGGATTCGTGCGTTCTCGGCAGCGAGTCGCTCTGCAAATTCTGCTTTCTGCGACTCTAGTTCGGCGCGTTCAGCTTCGAGGTCTGCGCGTGCCTGATCGACTTGCTCTTGGTTCATGGTTTGCTCCTGCGTCGACACTAGGTCGTCTGTTTGTTGATCGGAGGGTATGAGTCCGAAATAACTGGCAATGCGATCCAGCAGTGTTTGCTCCTGGTCGAATTCCTGGCCGGCATCGATGGCTACTGAAAACTCGACGACGCCTTCCTCGGTCTCACTAAATTGCACCGCCTCGAGGCCCTTTAGGGCTGGCGGCATAGCTCCTAAAAACCCAACGTGTCGAAGGTAGTAGGTGCCTGGCGTTGGGTTGCTCGGTGCGTCTGGTGCATAAAACGACGCGCTGACCTTTTTGTAGGCGCCGTTCTGGACTTGCTCTGCAAAGTCGCCATTGACCTGGCGTGGTTTCGCGTGGAGTCCTGATTCGTTGAATTCGAGCGCATCGATCCATCCGAATGCGGGCCCGTTGTCTTTCGGGTGCCCGACTACGATCGGCGCTTCGCTGATTGTTGGGTTGTAGCTTTCGGCTGTTGCCTGGAGCGCATCGGCACTGAAGTCCAGCGTGTTACCGCCGGCGCTGGTGTGCGTGCCCGCTCTGAAAATGTGAATAGATTTCATGACGCCTCGCCGCATTGGGTTCGGTGCCATTTTTGAGCCGGTGGGGGTTGCGTACTACTTGGGAAACTTCCGCCAAAGTAAAAGGGGGCCGGTAAGGCCCCCTGGTTTGCACGGTGTGCAATTTAGAATGGGATGTCGTCGTCTGGGACTGATTCAAATTGCGTGTTGCCTGTGGGCGTTACAGCGCCCGTCTGAGCGTCCTTGCGTTCGCCTAACAATCCGAATTGCGTTGCCTTGAGGTCCCAGGTCCAGGTTTCGACGCCGGCCTTGAGGTAGGAACGGGTCTTGATCTTGCCTGCGACGTAGACCTTTTCGCCTTTCTCGGCGTAGTCCCTGGCGACCTCAGCCAGCCGGCCGAACATCGCGACGCGGAACCAGGTCGTTTCCTCGACTGGCTGGCCGTTGCGGTCCTTGTACTTTTCGCTGACCGCAACGCTGAGGTTGGCGATGCAGGTACCGTCCTGTGTGGATCGGATCTCGGGGTCGCTCCCAAGGTTGCCGATGATGTGGGTATGTTGTTGTGTAAAACTCATTTTGCACTCCTAGTGGCTTTTGCCATCTCGTATCGGCGCACTTTGTCCAGGGTCTCGATGCTGTTGTTGACCACCGTCATCATGCGCTGGGTTCTTTCGTTGGTTTCTTCGAGCTTTCGTAACTCCTGGCGAAGTTCGAACAGCTCGCTGTGAATGGCCTCGATCATAGGGATCTCGCAAACCATCGCTTGTCGACTTTGGTGCAGAAAATCTGCCCGCACTCGACGAGGGCGATGACGTCGGCCATAGGTTCGTCAGTCACGTCGGTCCATCCGGCGTCCCATGGTTTTGGGCTGAAGTCGCGAGCCTTTAGCGGTCTCCCCTGCTTCCAGGCGGCGATGGCCTTTCGACTGTCTTCGATCGCAGATTCCGTTGTGCCGCTGATTTGCTTGAGCAATGCGCGGGCGTTGACGGACAGGTCGCTTGATGGCGCCGTTTGGTACATGGATTTGCCTAGGGCTTGCTCAATCAGATTCATCGATCACCCCCTGGCCGTTGCACTCGGAGCAGTCCGGCGCCATGCCGACAAAGCCTGGCTCGATCCGGTTGCCGTGGCACCTGGGGCAAGGTGACGGGGTGCCGGTCTTGGCCCATCGGGCGACTCGGACCTTCTCGCCGTAGCGGTTCATCACCGTGACCATCTTGGTTTCGATCGGGTAGCCCTCGCTCCGAAGCTCGCTAATGCGGGCCGGTGCTTCGAGAATTCCCAATTGCCGCCAAGCGTCGAGCCTGTTGAGGGTGTTCCCCTGGTCAAAAAATTCACGCAATCGATCGCGCTGTGTCATGCCACACCTCCTAGGTCGAGTTGGGTTGGTGTTGTTGGCCCGTAAGGGGACCAGCTGGTTTCCAGGTATTCGCGCACCGTGAGGTCCTCTTTGAGTGAGTCCTCGAATCGCTGGCAATCCTCGGCCGTCCACTCGTTGCCAATGAATGACCCGAAGTGGTTTGTGACCTGCGCCTGGAGTTCGGTTTCTTCGCTGTTAAACAGCCATTTTATTTTTCGGTCGTAGTTGAGCTTCTTGACTCGCATGACCGGTTTTATGGTTCTCATGCTTGTATCCTCCTAAAGCGTACCGGTCAGTGATTGATGTTTTTCCGGTACGTTCCTTGTATATACCGGTAATATGTACGAATATCTACTGAAAGCCGGTTTTTGGCTTTAGAAAAACAGGTAGTCCTGGACTTTCAACCGGTCAGGTTGTTGTACTCGTCTTCGAAGTTTGCGGTTAGGTCCTCGCCGGCGACCTTTGCGCTGGCAGCGGCCTCGGCTTCAAAGCACAGCTGGATATGGTCGTGGACCAATTGGCTAATGTTGAGTAGCTCGTTATTGGTCGTCTGCCGAAACACGGTATTGCCGTGGACGTTGGAGCATTTCCATATCCCGTCTGTTCTCATCTTGGCGTTGATTGAGGCGACGGCGCCTGCGTGTCGCTGTTGGGAATCTTGGCTGGTGTCAAAAAAGAATGTGTCGCCCTTCACGTCAGTCCAGGAGATTCCGATTTCTTCTTTCGCCTTGCGATCACGCTTGATTCTTTCGTTTACGATGGCCTGGCGTTCTGCCATGGGCTTGTCCTGGACCGACCAGGTTATCCGCCAGGCATCGTCGATGTAGTCGTACTGCTGTTCTGCTGTTTGCATTTTGTGGTCGTAGTCGGGCTCTGGGTCCTCGATTGCGGGGTAGACGTTGTATGCGGCTAGTTCGCCCTCGGTTAACGACTCGACCTGCTGTAGCTCCTGGTGTTCTCGGCGCAATAATCCGAGCGAGTAATAGGACGGTATTCCATCCGTTAGCTTCACGTATGCCATGGTTGCCCTCTACGGTAGTTTTATGATGCTGACTGAGCTTTCTGTTCTGGTGACGAGGTCGTCGTTGCCCGACCTAGCAATCCTGGCAAACATCAGCTGGACTTCGTCGCCGGCCACTAAATCAAGCACCTCGGTCAAGTGAAGCGATGACTCGTTGTGTCCATCTCTATCTCTGACGTAGGCTGTCGCGGCTGTGCCGATTTGCCTTGTGCTGTTGACGGCCCAGGACATACCGACGTTTGCCCTTTCTTTATCGTTGTCGAGAAAGATGTCGGCAGCGCAAAGGTACTTACCTGTACTGGGTACCTCGATTGCGGTTGTGCTAACGCTAAATCCGCCCACGTTGATGAGCGGCGTGGCGTTGAAAACCGCCCGCACCGTAAAATCGGTTGAGTTATTAAGAAGGTCGTTTACTCTGCCCCGCACTTTGCAGAGAGGCGTTGTGGCGGGACCGCTTCCACCGGCACCGACTTCGACGATGCTTTCCGTGCCCCCCTGGATCTTCTTGATGTAAACCTTGCCGTCGAAGGTATTGATGGCGAATTCGCCCGCCACAAGGTCACTCGTTGTTGGAGTTTTCCCTGCGACGGCCGATCGCTTTATCTGGATGGTGCTTGCCATATGGCCTCCCTTCCTGGCTATTTAGCCTGGGCTTTGATTAGAACGTGCCGCCGTCTACCTGGTTGAGCGAAACGGCGCCGGCTGAGACGCTAAAGTCTGGCGATGCGAAGCTCGCAACACCTAGGACGCTTGCTGTCGCTGTTGCTACCGAAAAGTCCACGCCTGTGCCGCCGTCTGTCACGCTGATATTGGTCTGCGAGCCGCCAGTGGATAGGTCGATGATTTCCTGGTCGGTTCGGACTGACGCGCCCGTTGCAATGGCGTTGAAGTTCGAGCCGTCGTTGGTTAGCTCCCAGGCGTCGTCGGTTTCGTTGTATCGGATAGAGACGTTGGCGTCGGAGCCGCGGTTAATCTCGATGCCGGCGTTTTCCGAGGCCGATCCTGAAAAGTTGCTGTTGAGCAGGAGGAAGTTGTCGGCGATGTTGACTTCCTCGGTGTTCACGCTCGTCGTGGTGCCCGAGACTACGAGGTCGCCTGAGATGGTCAATCCGCCCACTGTGAGGGAGTTAGTGGTGCTTGCGCCGCGGTCTGTAACGCTGTCTAGCGTGTCTGTCTCGGCGTAGCTCTGAAGGTAGCGGCCGTCAAGGTCGACGGTAAGTGTCCCGCCGTCCTGCTGACCCAGCGTTAAATTGCCATCGCTATCGAAACCAACCGAGACGACCTGGTTGTTGTATGCCGTGGTCCAGTTGTCGCTGTTGCTGTCGACCAGGTTGGTATAAAACTTGCCGCCGATCGCATCAACGTCGCCGGTCGTGCCGCCTGGTCGTCCGATGAATAGCTTTTTGCTGTTCTCCGAGTACGCGAGTTCGCCGTTTTGAAGCGAGCTAGGTACCGATGTGACTGTACTGCGCTTGATCTTGATGGTTTGTGTCATGACTTAGCCTCTTTAAAATGCGCCCGCGTCGATCGTGCTGAACGGGTCCAGCTTTTCATCTAGTGAGCTTTGCAGGTTGGTAATTGCGTTGATTGGGTGCTGGTCTGGATCTGCTCGCCCAGACAAGTCCCCGTGTTCTTTTGTCATCCGATACGGGAGGTCATTCCAGGCATCGATGCCGTTCCCGACCTTAATCTTGCCCGTGTCTAACTCGTAGCCGAGTTCCCCTTCTGCAATGACAGGGTTAACGGTTGCCCATTGCGTGGCCGAGTCACGTCGGAGTTGAATGTTAACTGCCACTGGCATTCCCTCCGTCTACTGGTGTGATCCCGCCGTAGATAGAATCTGCAAATCCTCCGTCAGCGTTGCCGAAAGAGTCACCGGTCCCTGGTCCTGGTCCCTCACCGCCTTGCACTTGGGACCATTCGTTAGCCAGGAGACCGGTTTTTTGCCATAGCGTTCCGTCTGTGCGGAGGTAAATTGAACCGATTGGGCGGGCGTAGGGGACTGTCCTGGGGTCGGCAGCACCCGTTAGGATGCTGGCCTTTTCCTGGATTAAAAGCTCGTCAGTCTCGAATGCCCGCTCTAAGCTCATTAGAAGTTGATCACCTCACGCGTAGCGCGAACGTCTACCGATGCCGTTGATGAAACACGCAGGCGCATAACCTGTGCCGCGCCTGAGCCGCTAACGTCTACTGAAAAGTTCAAGCCCTGGAGGTTGCCGCCCATGCGGAGCTTTGAATAAACGGTGTAGTCGGTGTCGGTTGCGTCGGATGAGCTTGTGCCGTCGTGAGTCGCCAGGATCTCGACGACTTGCTTTTTGTTTTGCTCGCCCGCCTGGTTGCCCTGGACGTGGATTGTCCACTTGCACGCCGCTACGGTGTCCACAGCGATGCTGTCGACAGTCGTTGCTAATGTGACGGCTTGCTCGTCGCTTTCTGTACGTGCGCGATCTAGCTTGGCTGTCGCCGCGTTAACGGTTGTCTCGAGTGATTCGAGGTTGTCCGTGGTCGACTTTAACTGCGCGTCGAGCAGGTTGTCCGCTGACTTGAGGCTGGTCGCCGTTGTCAGGTAGTTGGAGCCGCTGTTTGCGCTGTACGTACCGTCGGCGTTTAAGCCTGCGCCGGTCTGAGTGTCATCGATCTCGTCTTGCAAGTCTGAGTCAGTGTTGGCTCGGATCGTTGCTTCGCTGACGATGTCGTCGGCGTTCTGGTCTGCCTGGGCGTCTAATTTGCCGATAGCAGTTTCCAGGTTGTCGCCGTTTGTGACGAATGTGGTCGATGAGTATTGTGGGAGTTCGCTTCCCTCTGCGCCTTTACCGATGAAGGTGCGGATGAAGTTTTGCTCCTCGAGGTTGCTCTGGTTTGAGAGTACCCAGTCGGTGCCGTTGTAGCTAAAAGTCTGACCGCCTGACGAACCGCCGACGATGTAAACCATATCGCCTGCTGTGGCGGCGTTGTTGTCTTCGACGAACGTGCCGCTTGCCTGGTCGTAGGTGTATACGTTGGGGTTGGTGTCGAGCATCTTAAACAGGACGCGGTGCCCGTCTTCGATAGTGACGCCATCGATGTCGATGGTCTGACCGGCTGTGCCTGTTGGCAGCGTAGTCTCCATGCCGGCAACGTGCGCGGGCTCACGGAACGATAGCTGGTTGGTGATGTCGCCTGTTACTGCGAGCTTTTCCCAGTTGTCGGCGCCTGCACCGGCCACCTTCTTGATGTACATATCACCGGTGGCGGTGTCCTGGTAAATCGAACCGATGAGGACTTCTGCGCTGTCGCCTGTCCCCGAAGGTGCGCCTGCGCCGGCGATGATGGCGGCATTGTTGTGTAAAAAGCCGCGCTCGACGTTAAAAAATGATAGAGCCATGGTGTTTCTCCTTTAGGTGGCTAGGTTTCCGACTCGAACGGCGTCAACCATTAGCTGTTCGGTGTCGTTGTTTGTGATGCGTAAAAAAAAAGAGTCGTCCTCCATGGCAACGTCTGCCGTGTACTGAACGTCTGCGCCAAGAATTCCGTACTCGATGTGGTGTGATGCTTGGCCGTCGTTAAGTGCGAGGATTTCACTCATCCTGAAGTGCTGGCGGTTGGTGGCTGTTGTCGTGATGATCCATTTGCACGAACGGATCACGGACGCGTTTAGGGCTTCCACAATCGCCGTGGCGCCAATTGGCACGAATACCCGCACCGATGGGCTTAGTCCGGTTCCTGGCGCTCCCTGCGGGCCTGGCTGGCCCTCTGGACCTGGCGGTCCTGTTTCGCCTGGTTGCCCTTGTGGGCCGATCTGGCCGAGTGTGGTTACCGCTTGTTCTGTGACCTCGGCGTAAACCGATGACTGTTGTGTTTCGATTACTGCTGTTTCTGCTTCCGCTGGCGTGGCGACCGTGTACGCAGGACTCTCACCGATTACGGCGTCGCTGGTTTTTTCTTCGACGACGGTTGTGGTGATTTCCTTGAGTGATACGGTATCCACGCCATTGGTCATGTGGTGACCTCTGGTGAGACGGTCACTGTGCCGTAAATTAGCTGGCTAACTGTGCCGTCGGGGCTGACCATTTCTAGGTCGTAAACACCGGTCGTCCAGTCAAATGTTGCGGTTTCTGTGGCTTCGATCTTTAGCTGTATGACGTAGTTGACGGGATCGAGGGTAATTCGACCGTTTTCCGTGGTGAGGGTGGTTAGCTCAGTCCCTCGCATCCGATCCTTGATCGTCATCCTGGCGGTGTAGCCATCCAGGGGCACCGGCGTGTTGTATTGAACAAATCCGCCGCCCTGGTATGCGCTAAATCCTGACGCGTTCAGCGTGTTGATCTCAATGCGATCAGGGCTTACGACTGTGGCCTTTAGGTATTCCTTTGTTTTGGGTGGCGTGCTTGCGTTGATTTCTGTCATGCCGCGCACCGAGACAATGGCGACTCGCCACCCGTCGGGTATCGCGTGACCAGGCACAGTGATGCTCACGGGCGCCGTCTTGTCGATGCCTGTGATTTCCTCGTATTCAATTGGTGCGCTTTCCCACCGGAGCGTTCTTACAAACGTCTTACCCTGCTGGATCGCCAGTTCGGTTTCCGCCATGGGGTTCTCTCGGGCTTACGTGTCCGAGTAGTCTGAGATCGGTGGCGGTTCCGCTGTACTCGTAAAATATCCGCGCAAAAAAAAGGCCGGTATGGGAGCCGGCCAATATCATGAATAGGAGTGCCCTTGGTGAGCCCCTACTTTGTACCTCGACCTGGGCGTCGAGAATCCCTGCAAAACTTCCCTACGCGCCTCGGCTCCAATAGCCGTTGTCGTAGCCGCCGCCCAGACCGTCTTCGCGCCCGTAATGGTCCCAGTCGATCTGGTCGTCCATCTCGGGGCTACAATCCAGGTTGATGTTCTGCAGCGGAAGCATCTGCTTCCAAACGCGAGACGCCGCCGCTTTGTACCGGTGGTCGTGCGCTGGGATGCTGTTCTTGAAGTTGTCGTATGTCAGGTCGTTGACCGCGGCCATCATCAAGGCGACAAGCTCGTCGTAGGTGATGAGTGCGCGGTATCGGTAGTCCGCGTTGGGGTCTTCCCATATATGCTTGGTGCTGACGTACTCGGCCAGGTGGTTGTACTGCCTGGCGCGGACGATAAACACCTCGCTATCGTCGCGGTGGTTGACCACCGACAAAAATCCTTTACTGGTGAAAAGCCACATAGTGTCCTCCTTTTAACCGGTGAATTACCGGCAATGACGACACTATACCACTTTATTCCGGTTTTATTAAACTTTACCGGTTGCGGTACTGGTTAAGGTGTGGGCGGTAGGGTGGCTGTCTTGCTCTGCCTGCTCGCCTGCCAGGGCAAAATACGCCGCGCCGTCCTCGTAGTTATCCGCTCGGTACCCGCCTTGCTGGGTGCGGACCATCTTGAGGATAACCATGAAAAGCCAGCCCTGCTCTACCGTGAGTTGGGAGCCGGTCAGTGCGTTAAACGTGGCTATGGTCTTTTCCATACTTCGCTCTCCGCCTTCCTCGGTGTCGTAGGTCTTGGCTCGGTCATCCAGGTGCCTGGCGGCTTTTTCAAGAATTTGTGCCGCAAAAGATTTCATCGTCATCGTTGGTTTCCTCCGATTCATCGTCCTCGAGTTCGTAGTCGTCTTCTTCGTATTCTTCTTCGTATTCTTCGTCGTCCTGTTCGGCTTCCCTGGTCGCGTGCATGTAGATCCCGATCAAGTCGTCAAACGCCAGGGTGACCTCGACGCCGTCTTGCCATAGCGGGGTGTACACCACGGACTTGCCTGGCGTCCTGGTGTCCTCGACGATGTTTATGATTTCCTCGGGGCAAAACATAATGCGCCCGTACTTCGAGGGTAGGACCAGGCGTCTCATTTTGATCTTGCCTGGCGAATGTCGCACCGGTACCGCTCGACCTCACCGAAGTCTCGATGGTGAACGATGGCGTACATATCTCGGCCGCTTCGATAGCCTTGAGCCGCGTGCCACGCATCCTTGGAAGCGAGGGTCCTGAAACTTTCCACCGTGCATCCCCGTAGCTCTTGCCGTTGCTTATGGTGGATATGACCCGTGTACCAGTAGCGGTGTTCGCTTGCCGCCCAATCCTGGGGCTGGTCCGCGGCCATCAGCTCACCCAGGTCGGTCATCTTGACCGTGTCGCCGTGGGTTGCGCCGATGAGTACCTTGCCGAATCGATAAAAGTGAAATTTCTGAACCGTCGGGTGGACGTGGACCCTGGGCTCGTCGTGGAACCAAGCATCCAGAAAGGCCGCAAGCATCACACTGCTGTGATCGTCGTGGTTGCCTATACAGTTGATGACGTCGACCTTCTGGTGCTTGGAAAGTGCGAGGGTGATTAAGTCCACCATGATCATGCAGCCGACCTGTAAAACGTGCGGCCACCTTGAATCAACATCGAGTTTATGACCGGATCGAGCCGTGGTGGCGGAGTAGTTATCGGCGTGAAAAAAATCGCCGAGGTTGAGAATCACGGCGTTCTGCGTTGCCGGCGCCACGGTGACCAGGCGCGAGGTGGCGTTGAGTAGGTCGTCCCTGGCTATCTTGACGTCGAAGTCTTCGCCGCATTCCTCCGCCCAGGCGTACATCCCGATGTGCGGGTCGCCCATGGGGTAAACGGTCAATAGCTCGGCAATTTGCGCTGACGGGGCTTCTGTGGGCTTGTGGCGCCCTTTAAAGTCCTCCATCGAGTCGACGATCGCGTCGCGCAACATCGCCAGTGCTTCGTTTTTCTTCAGCTGGGTCTTGACCCATTGAATCTTGACGGAGCCGTCGTCGCCGTAGAGTGTGCTGGTGCCCTGGACCAGGAACGGGTCGGCAGCGGGCTTGTGCATATCGTGTTCGGGCGCGACACCCTGGATTGCGGCCGCGGCCTTTAGTCGTTGCAGTGTTTTGTAAACTGACCGCTCGAATCTGCCTAGCTCGTCAGCGGCCTCTTTGACCGTGTCTGCCTGGCCTAGAGCATCGAGGACTTCTATTTGTGATTTTGATGTTGCGTAAGGCCGTAGGTACTCGTAGTCCCTCATCCATGCTTCCCCCAGTGGGCGCTTTTCGCGCCTATGGTGAGAATGCTGGGGGCTGGCTGTGGTTATCTATACCTAGAAAATATCACTCGTCGGTGTCGACGTAGCCTTCGATCTGGTCGTCTGACCATCCTGGAGAGTCGGGCTTGCCTGAGTTAAACCCATCGGTGTCGATGTTTTTGTTGATCTCAGCCTGCTCTGCCATTTTCTCTTTGGCTTCCTCTAGCGTCAGGCCCATCTTCGCCAGGACCTTGTCGCGCACCGCCGGTGGCAAATCGAGTATGTTCGACACTTATTCCTCCATTAAATTGATGATGGTCTTGCCATTGCGCTCGCTAATTTCCGTGACGAGCCACTGCGTGCCAGAGGGGAAGAGTACCTCCTTTTCTCCGCCGTAACGTGAAATCTTGGAAATGTCGACACCGGACTTGCCGTTCAATATCAAGATAATGTTGCCACCCATGGCAGGCGTGGTGCCCTTACTACTCGACATCATCCCGAAGTCACGCCAGGCTGATCCCGACTCGAATGCCGTTCTGATCTTCTCCATGAACGAGTTGTAATCGTCGCCCTGGATGTTGAGTCCCCTGGAGGTCACGCCTTTGTACTTTTTGGCCTTCGTGAGCGCCGCGTTCATCATTTTCGCCAGTATTCCGAACGGGCCCTGGCCTAAATTCTCGCGCAGGCTTCGGTTCATCCGACGGTAATCGCCGCCGGTGTACGTTCTCAAAATGCCAAGCTCGGCCGTGCTGAGGTCTGCCAGGTTGGCTGGCGCGTTGGATGAGTAACTTGCGGACCAATCGAGGCCGCTGGCTTCCTTTTTGATTTGCGCTGTCGTGTAAATCTGCACGCTCTCGTCGGGCAGCTCTACGTCGGTTAGTTTCTTCGGGTCGATCTTGGGTGTGAATCCCTGGGTGGCTTTCATGCCCTTGAATTGATCGGCCCAAATCACCCGCGCCGGCTGGCCCACGGTTTGTGCGTTGGCGACGGTCTTGAGGTCGTCTACCCACGTCTTGTAATGGGCGATGAATGCCTGGTGCTGTGCGCTGTTCATCGTTGGGCCGTACTGACTCAGTAGGTCCTCATATGCTTCGACCACGGCTTCGACGCGGAATCGGTCTTTGTCTCTTATCGGGTTGCCGGTGTCTCGCTGTTTGGCGATGCCGATCACCGCCTCTTTGATTCGGTTGTCCAGGTCGCTGATCCTGTTAGCCAGGCCCTCGGTTTGCTCCAGCGCCAGCTGTGCCTTGTACGCTTCGAGCTTGGGGTCGCTGGCTGTGGCGTACTTCTTGACGATAAAGTCCCGTCGGGCGATCAGCGTTTTGGCGAGCGCTGCTTTTTCCGCCGGCGTGCCTGGGCCCCACGAGTCGACCAGGTCGCGGATCTCTTTGTCGGTAATCTTTGCCAGTCGGTTAGCGCCTTCGGCAATCTGTTCATCGGTGACGTTTTTAAACACCCTGGCGGCTTGCGGGTTGATGCTGGCGTCCCGTAGCGTCTGAAGCTCCAGCACCTCGTCGCCGAAGTTGGTTTTCTTGCCGCCCTGGGCGCGGTAGATCAGTGCGCCACCGTTGTCGATGCGGTAAACCTTGCCGCCCTTGACCAGCATGTTGTCGTAATCGAGGCCGACCACGTCCCAGTTGGCGAGCCAGGCGTCAAACACGAAATCATCGCCGATGCCCTTGGGCTTGCCCGATTCGAGCGCCTTGCGTGACTTTTCCAGGTTCGGAATGATGCGGCTGGCCAGGAATTCCTCGCCGTTGATTGTGACAATTTGGACGTCCGGTACGTCGACGCCGGCTTTCTGGTAGAGCTTGTTGGCGAGGATTTCGTTGTAGGCGACGTCAAAGTCGGCCGGTTGCTTCAGGTAGTATTTGATGCCGGTGGTTGTGTCCTGGTACAGGCCACCTTTGTTGCTTCCTGCCTGGGGCCCTATTTGCGTCAGGTTGGCGCCGTCCAGTTGGTCGGGCTCTGCGCTTTGCTTTGTCACTTTCGCGTCTGACGCGGCCTTTGGGGGCGTCACAGGGCTGGGTGCGAAGCCCTTTTTCGCCTCGATGTCGTTGAGGACCTTTTCCTGCTCCAGATCGTCGAGCGCGCCGAACACCTTTTGCTGTTTTGGGCTCGGCACCTTGCCCGCCAGGATGCTCTTTTTGTAGCCGCTCAACACCGCTGACTTTTCTGCCTTGTCCTGGAGCGCCTGGGCTTCCTTTTCAATCAGCGCGAGCAGTCCTTTCGGGTCGTTGGCGTAGTTGCCGGCGGTTCCGTCCTTGGTGTATTTGTCGAACAGCTTTTTCTTGTGGCCCTTCTGCTTCGCCGCCTGGCCTAGTGCGATCTTTTCGAGTTCGAGCTTGGCAGCGGAGACGCCTGTAAATTCGTCGATCTCTTTTTGGAGCGATATCTGGACCTCGTCGGGTAACGTCTTGACGTAGTCCTGGGCCTTTTGGCTGGGCTCTTTTCCTTTCTTCTTGGCCTGCTTCCAGGTTTGCACCATCGAGTTCTGTTCGGACTTGAGCGCTTTGGCCTGGGCCGCGGCGAGCAGTTCGATGGGATCGTCTATCTTGCCCTGGAGCTTCTTGATCTCGTTTGCCAGGTACGGCGTGTTGGCCTCGAGGGCAGTGTTTATCTGCGCCTGGGCTTGGATTGTCGGGTAGTTTTCTTGGGCGGCTTCGATGGCGTCTTGGGCGTCTTTGAGCCCGTCTTGTATGGTTTCTTCATATGCTTTCTTGATTGCCTCCTGTTGGGCTTCGGCTTTTTTGAGCGCTTCCTGCTCGGCAGCGGTCAGGGTTGATGCTTTGTCCTGGCTGACCTTCTTGATCTTGTCCATCCGTGCCTGGCCTGGGTTGTGATCCCAGCCTGGATCGACGTCGGTCGGTACGTCGGTCGTCTTGTTTGTCCTGGGGTTGGTCCAGGGTTCGGTCTGTATCGGCTTGTTGTTAGTCGGCCACCCGTAGTCGATCGCGTCGTCTTCGGTCAGCGGAATAACGCCGCACCGGCAGTTGTATCCGTTCGGTGGGTAATGGGTGCGCCAGAAATCGCTGTCGACTGCGTGAATCTCTCCGTCTCTGGCCGCGTGTTCGGGTCGGGTTTTGGCGTCGTCGACCGCGTCGTACATTAAATAGGGGAATAGCTCTTTGTTGTCCTGGATGCCCTCCCACGATCCGGTCTGGTAGGCGCTGTGCATGTTCGACAAAAAGATCGTTTCGAGTCGGCTTGCGCTACCCAGCTGGGCTTCGACCACCAAGCCGGTCAATGGGTCGATGACGTCTTTCTTGCCCCACCAGCCGGCCTTCTGAAGTACGGGAATCAGCTCGTTTTTGAATTGCGCGAAGGTCTTGCCCTCGGCGAGTGCCTGGTCGAGCTTGCCTTTGACCGTCTGCAGCAGATCCGTATCCATCATTTTGGCTACGGTGAACGCCTGGTCGTGTTCTTCGCCCATCATATCGGCCCACGAAAACGTGGGTTTGAGCCCTTTTTCCAGGAAGTATTCGAGTGCCTGGACTGGTGTTAGCTCAAAATTGGCGGTGATTTCCGCGTAGTTGACGATCTTAGCTTGACTGCCCACGCGCTAACCCCATGAGCCTGCTGAAAAACGTGGCTTTTTGGACCGCTTCGACGGCCGGCTCGGGTGCGACTTCCTCCATCATGTTGACCAGGTGCTTCTGGAACGTCTCAAGGTCGCCGCTGTCATCCAGGAACGCCTGCAATTGCTCGATGCGCTTGCCGTATAGGTCCTTGTACTTGGTGGCGAGCATTTCCGCCGCCTGGTTGAGCGACTCCATGTCCTCGCGGTGCTTGGCTCGCTTGAACAATAACGGCGCCACCTCGCTGAATTCCTGGGGCATCTCGCCCTGGCCGGTGCTGAGTAGCTGTCCTGGGATGGGCTGTGCTTCGCGTTTAACCCAGCCTGGTCCGTAGACTTCCTCGATGTATTCCTCGGTTGGGGTGTAACCCAGGGCGTATATCTTGCCGTCTCGGTCCGCTCGTTCGTTGAGGTCTTCCTCGGGCTCGGTGTTTCGCTTGATCACCGGCGGGTTGGCGTTGGGGAAGTTCCACTCGGTAAGCCATTTACCGATCGTGCCGCGGAAAGATTCGTTGATCAGGTCGGCGTCGCTGTCAATTACGGCCGTGCTGACGTTCTCGTGGACCCTTGCCTGGGCCAACGATGCGCCGTTGTCGGTCGTCATGGTCTGGCTGAGGATCACTTTGCTGATCGCCGCGTCCATCTTGTCCAGCATTCCCTCGTAGGTGGGCGTACCGCCTCGCTGGGCTTCGATTAGCTCGACCACCATGCCGTCGGGTATGACCACGCCGCTGTCCGCCTGGATCGCGTTAAGGGCTTGCTTGGCCTTCATGATTTGGTTGGCGTCTGTCATCTGGCCTTCGGGTAGCTTGATCGCCGTGGTGGGCATTCCGAATTTTTCCAGGAAGATCAGCCAGTATTTGATGTCGCTCCGCTTAAAGAACACCGGCCAATAAAGGCTGTGTGCTAATCCTAGGCCGTAGGGGTTGTCGCCGTGGCTGGCGCCGCAGTTGTACGTCCAGAATTTATGCTCGGGCATCTTGATGCCCTGGGGCTGTTGGCTGTGGATTAGGTAAAGTTCGTTATCTTTGTTAAAGCGAAACCGCGACCGGTCACGCACCTTGATGTCTTCGAGGGTGATCTTGCCGCCTTCTGTACCCCACATCGCTTCGGCGACGGCAAATCCGTAGAACATGCCGTATGCCATTTGGTCGGTAATGTGGTCCCAGTTGAGCTTTTCCATCTGCTCGCGCAAGAAATCGGCAGCGGCCACGTCGGCAGCGGCGTCACTGTAGGGCTCGACTGACCATGAAACGCTGGTGAGGCCGGTGCGGCGTTGCTGAAATACGGACTTGACCTGGTCGTCTCGAAGTAGCTCGTTGTATATCTCCCAATTCCACCCCTTGCGTCGTAGAACCGTATCGGGGTTCTCGATCAGCATGTTGGTGAAGCCGTTGGTTGCGATGATGCCGTGGTCGGCCGCGGCCAGTTCGGTCATCTCGGGTCTTTCGTGTGCCATTAGATAAATCCTCCCAGGTCCCTGCCGCCGTTTATGTCGATCCTGGCGTCGTCACCCGTTTCCGTTCGTGTCTGTTCTAGTGCCGATCGCGTGCGTCCGAGGGCGCTGTAATCAATCATCACGCGGTAGCTGTGCGCCCACTTTAAAAATTGGCTGACGCTGTCCACCTGGTCGTCGTGCGTCGTCAGCGGAAATCCGAATAACTCCATCTCAAAGTCCAACAACCAAGGCGCCTGCTCGGGTAGGTGAACCGTTCCGCCCTCGAAAAGTGACGAAACTGCCACTAGCCGGTCGATCTTGTTCACGCCCTTCGGGTCGACTGCGATAACGGGTGGGTACATCGCGTTGCCGTCCACTTGGGTGCCCTGCTTTAGCTCCTGGATTAACGACTGCCCACTTGCTTTGTCCTCGATCAGCACCGCCTGTGGTTGCCACTTGAGCGCGTTGTTGATCACGGCACGTTTAACGTCGGGGTAGGTCAGGCGGTCTCGGAAAACGTCGAGCAAGTAGTAACCGTGCCTGGTCTGGCCCCATGTGGTGCAAACGGACGGGTCGTTTATCTGGTTATCCTTGTATGCGGTGTCCCAGCTCTGAACCACCCGTAAAAATTCCGCCGGTAGCTCGTTGTACCGTCGTATCCACTGGCGCTGTATCAGGGCGCCTTCCTGGGGCCTGGGTCGTTGTTGGTAAAGCGCGGCCCAGTTGCGGCTTCCCTGGATGGCCTTCTCGCGTTGCCAGTGTTCCTGGTTGAACCAATCGGTCCACAAAAACTCGCCTGGTCGCCGGCCCAGGGGGTCGTCCATCCTGGAGCATTCGGCCTCAAGGCACAGCACCTCCCACATTTCGCCGTCTTTGGCTTTGACCTGACCGCTCTCGCCGTCCCAATCGTCGGGAAGGATGCGGCCGCTGAGGTCGTCCTCGTGCCAGCGGGTCTGGATTACCACAATCGAGCCCCTGGGCTTGAGTCGGGTGCGGAGGTCATTTAGAAACGCCTCCCAGGTTTTCTCCCTGATCGTCGGGCTGTCGGCGTCCTCGCGGCCCTTCACTGGGTCGTCGATGACGATGAGCTTGGCTCGGTTGCCCGTCATCCCGCTCATGATGCCGCCACACATGAAAGTTGAGCCGTTTGTAAGGCCCCAATCGTCCACGGCTCGGTTGTCGGGTCTTAGGTGGCAACCGAACAGCTCCTGGTACTTCGGGCTGGCGGTGATTTGCCGGCACTTGCGTCCAAACTTTGCCGCCAGGCTGGAGCCGTAGCTGGTGAGGATCACGGGCTCGCCTGGGTGGTTGCCCATGTAAAACGTCGGGAATGTGACGCTGGCGTAGGTCGACTTGGCGCTCCCTGGGGGCATAAACACCATTAGCCTGGTGAGGTCGCCATCGGCCACTTGCTGGAGCTTTTCGTTGAGCAGGGTGTGGTGTGCCGCCGGCGTGACCGTGTCGAGATAGAATTCGTCGCAGTCCTCGTCGTCGTTCAGCGGCGCCCCTGGTATGTCGATGTACCGGCAAAAGTGATCGAGGCTTCGAGCCGCTCTGCGTCGCCATAATTCTTCCGCGAGCTTCAGGCGCTCAATGTACGGACTCGCCATGGAGCTTCTCGTTCAATTCGTCGAGGCGTGCCTGGATCTCGCTGTCGCTCATCTCTCGGATTCTTTGATCGATGGTCTCCGTGCCTTCGATGTTGGTGCTGGCGTGCTTTACGGGGGCATCCAGGCCCATCAGGCGGGCCCTGCGCTCAAACACCTTGAGCATTGTGTTGAATGCGGGCACTGCCGCGGTCTTGCTCTCGGTCCAGAGGCGCATTTCGACGTTGTCGAGCTTTTCTAGCTCCAGGGTCTTGGCGATCTTGGCGTCATCTTCCTGGCGTGCCTTGACCTCGGTCATCGCCTTTTGGACTGTCTTGTGTGCCGCCTGGGCGCTGATACCCAGTTGCTTGCCGATTTCCTGGTAGCTCATGCCTAGCTTGCGAAGCTCCACCGCCCTGGATCGGTTTTCCTGGGCTTGGATTCGCCTGGCGCGGGCCTTGGCTTTTCTGTCGTCGGTATCAACCACTATGCATCAACCCTCTTAATTTGACTGAACGCCTCTCCGGTGCTTTCCAGGTAGGCTTCCTGTTCGGTGTATTCCATGAATCGTCGAACGATGACGTCGCAATAGACGGGGTCCATCTCCATCAGCCTGGATTTGCGGCTTAACCGTTCGGCAGCGATCAGCGTGCTACCGCTTCCTCCGAATAAATCCAGGACCGTGTCGCCGCGTCGACTGCTGTTCTTAAGCATGTGGACGATTAATGCCACCGGCTTCATCGTGGGGTGTTCTGAGTTCCTGGCGGGCTTGTCCTCGCGGATGACGCTGGTGTTGAGCGCGTTGCGGAGCGTTCGGACCAGGTTCACCAGTTCGCTTTTGTCCATATCCTTGACGTTTGGGCAGTCGTCGATAACGGTTTTCTTGTCGAATTCCCCGTACCAACAATGCGCGGCCCCTGGCTTCCACCCGTAGAGGATGGGTTCGTGTTGCCATTGGTAGTCCTGGCGCCCTAGCACCATGGAGTTCTTGACCCATATCAGGTTTTGCTTCAAATCCCAGCCGGCGTCGGTCATTGCCCCGCGGAAGTTGTAGCCCTCGCTGTCGGCGTGCGCGATGTAAATGGGCCCGCCTGGCTTGGTTGCCATGAAAGCGGTAGTGAAGGCGTCGTGTAAAAACTGCCTGAATTGGTCGTTGCCCATGTTGTCGTTGGCAATCTTGAGGCCGGTGCCGCCCTCGTAGTCGACGTTGTACGGTGGATCGGTCCACACTAGGTCGATCGCGGCGTCCCTGCACAGGCGCTCCACATCGTCCCACACGGTGCTGTCGCCACACATGACCCTATGCTCGCCGCAAAGCCATATGTCGCCTGGCTGGCTGATTCTGGTCCCGTGGACGTCCGGTACGGCGTCGGGGTCAGTTTCACCCTCGGTTTCCTCGTCCACCTCGGCGTGATGGACCAATGTATCCAGGAATGCAGCCAGGTCGTCGTTCTGGACCTCGGTGATGGTAAGCAGGCTCTCGATCATCCCCTGGTCGGTTTCGGCGAGGTTGGTGATACTGTCGAGCGATGCCAGGGCAATGCGTTCTTCTTCCTCGCTAAGGTCGACGTAAACGACGGGCACTTCGGCAGCGCCGTCCTCGAGCGCAAGCTCCACCCGCAGGTGGCCGTCGACCAGGTGGCCGGTTCGGGTGTTGACGATGGTCCGCTGTACCCATCCCACCTCGTTGAGCGCACCTCGGAGTGCCTTTTTCTGGTACTCGGGGTGTTTGCGCCAGTTGTACGGGTTCGCCAGCAGTTGCGTTGGATCTTCGACGCCTTCGCCGGTGATGCGGTTCTGCCAAATATCGCTCACTCGGTCACCATCTCGATCGTGCGCTGGGCTCGCTTAAGGTCAGCCAGGTAGGCGCTGACGCAGTGATCGTCCTGGAGCGGGTAAAAAATGAAATTGACGGTGTGGTAAACGGCCAGCCATCCCCAGTGCTTGCTGTTCTCAATGCCGACGATCCTGCCGGCGCGGCCGCTTACGGATTCGTTGGCTCGGCCAAATAAAAAAAGCACGTTGACCAGCTGGCTGAATGCGTCGCCGATGCGGGTTATCCAAATGTCGGGGAGGTTGTTCCTCATGTCGTTTGTCCCATCTTGAGCGTTTTGTCTTTACTACCGGCGCTTGAGCCGAACCAAAAATTCATTACCTGGGTGAGTCCCGCGCTTAAAATGCCGAGTAGGTACATGGCGGGCTCCATTAGGTTTCCCTGGATGAGCGCGTTGTCCGTAAAAATGGCCCACAGGATCGCCACAAAGCCGCACACGAAAACGATCGACAAAATCCCTTGCGGTGCTATGCCTCGGTTGCTTGCGAGGCCCCTGGCGCTCACACGGTCTTGCTGGTGAATGCGCTCGATGTCGACGTCTAGCTCGCGCATCCGTTTGTCAAAATCGATTTCGGCCTCTTTGAGCTTGACCAGGACGCTCGGGTCACCGCTGGCGACTGCGGCCTGCAGCGCGTCCTCGTTTGCGTCGGGTAACCCCAGGGCCTCGCCTGCGATCTTGACCGCCACGCCTGCCAGGGGTCCGCCCAGGGCGGTGGCAATAGTGGGCGCTACCGTTGCGACGGTCTTTTTCCAATCAAAGGCCATAGACCAGTTCCTCGTCGATTAGGGTGTATGAAAACGTCGGGCCCCATTTGCCTTTGGCTCGCTGGACGAGGGCCATCAAAATGGCGAAGTCGTGGTCTTTCTGGAATACCTGGCAACCGGCGGACCAGCGATCGACCTGGGTGCTGTCAAGCCCTGCTTTGTGAAGGTTGATGCCGTGGAGCCCGTCGTCTGCCATGGTCGGGCAAAAGTCCAGGACCTCGTCGCGGTTGTTGTCGCGGTAAACGGTGCAGTTGGCGATCTGAACCAGGGCGTCGTATTTGCCCTGGTGTTTACCTAATGCCCAAAGCCCGCGGTAATGGCCTGGCGCCAGGATGGCGGTGCCGGCTACGTTGATCGGGTTCTCGCGGTAGTAAAGCCCTGGGTCGGTGGTAATGGGAAAGATGTTAAGGGTGCCGACGCCTTCGTTGCGGTAGGCGACTACGAGGAGGTCGTTGAATTCGTTGGACGTGTTGTCCCTGGTACGGATTCCGATTAGGTTGAGGTTGTAGTTGCCGTTGTCGTAAAACGGAAAGCCAAGCTCGGTTAGCCGCCGCTGGAGCGAGTCGTAATTTAGCCTGTGAAAATCCGTAACATTGACTGCCATCCTGCCGCTCCCATGCCGGTAATGAACGACGCGGTTACAACAACGCCGGCGCCGATCCACATCGCCCGATCGATGTGCCTGGTCAGGGCACTGATATCGTTTCGGACTTCACTGCAATCCTCCGCAATGCCGGTAAGTCGCTCGGTCTGGCTTTCGAGCTTTTCGGTGATTACGAGGATTTCTTTTTCCATTCTCAGAATCTTCGGCGTGAGTTCCTCAAGTCGATCCACCCGATGCCGGAGGACCGCGAAGTTCTCCCTCAGTTGAACCGTTGGTAGGTCTGCGCCGTTCTGATCTGTCATGCCTTTGGCTTCCCTGGACGTAACCCCTAATACGTCGCCTGGTAAGCCCGAAAGTTGGCAGTGGTTCTTCGAGCGCAGCGACTACCCTAATTTGCCTGGTCGTAATGCCAAACATCGCCGCACAATCTTGAGCGTGTACCCCTGCTGTTAGTAGTTGGGAAATTTCCTGATTGCGTTTTGTCTTCGCGTATCCGTTCCCTATCCAAATCATCGAGCCGCCGAACCAGTTGCAAAGCTGTTGCATTGCTAGGAATCCGATGGCGTGCGATATCGGGTGCGTGTGGCTTGCCTTCGTAGGCAAATAAACACTCGCGGGCCCCATCGCTTGCTGTAGCCTGGTCACTGCGTCCTTTCCGATGATTTCGATGAGTTCGCAAGTGGTCGTCATGGCTACCCGTACCTTGCGATCAATATCGCGTCCGCTCGGCCGATGTCCTTTTTGCGTGCGACGTCGGCGTGCGGGTACATTTCCAGCACCTTTGTCCTGGCGTAGTCCTTGTCCGCGCCAATCAGGCCCGCGGCTCGCTTCCAGGTCTGTGGTGTGACTAACTCGTGCGGTATGCCAAGGCTGGCGATCACGCCTAAAACGACGCCGTACCCCATGCCGAAATTAAACATCGACGTGACGCCTTGCCCTGGCATCGCGCTGACTCGTTCGATGATTGCTTTTTTGGGTTGTTCGACGCGCAACAGCTGGGCGAGTAACGTGGCGTTGACCAGGTTCTTGCCTTGCTTGTTTTTGGTGGTCGGCATGTCGTAGACCGCCATCAAGCCGTCGCGGTCGTCGATGAATGCTAGGGCGCCGGTTGCGCCTGGATCGATACCCACGACCAGCATTAGCCGGCCTCGTTAGGCCACCACGTGAGTACGATTCGCTGGGAAACGCTACAAACTCGGGGGTCGCCTCGCTGGACGGACTTTTGGTTGCGCTCCAGCTGTGGCAAAAGCCGCGCCAGGGTAAACCGATCGATGTCCGTGTACTTTGAAAGTTCGCGTGACGTGCGCCCTGGGTGTTGCGTGACTGCCTGGGCGACACGATGTGCGTATGTTTGTTCGCTGTCTTGCACTAAACCTTACTCCGATACATCGAGGTTGAGTGTGTGTGCCCAGGTTAATGAATACCGGTTGTCCGGTTTTTGTAGTGTTTAACGCTTGTTTTGTACAAGGTAACAGGCAGAGATTTACCGGTGCAACAATTAAATATAAATATTCGTCATTTTTTGAAAAAAACCCGTAACATTTAATAATGCGTCGTCACTTTTGCCTTATTTATTTAATTTTTAGTAAGAATTGCCTTAATTTTCGTCATTTCCTTGTAAGCAATTTCGCGCTCGGCTTTCAGTTCTTCCTCGGTCTTTTTCTTCGGCAGCGCCCTGGGCATCGATTGAATCCGCTGGTGCTTCATCATCCTGGCGACTTCCATGAAGGCCGGAAGGTTGGGCATGTCGGTTTTGTTGGTGACGAGCCAATCCAGGGCCTTGCTGACGTCGCCCTGGCTCAGGCTTGCCCTTCTAAACGCGGCGATCCATTCGGCCTGCGCCAGGCGTAGCTGGCTTTCCTCTCGGAAGTTGGACGACCAAAGGTGGCCGTAGATCGACTTCATCCTGGTAAAGACCGCGGCCATTGTTTTAGCGTCCTCCGGTGAAAGCTCGGGGACGTGGGAGACGGTCTGCTTCGATAGCTGGCGAATGTACTCCGGTGTGCTTTGCGCTAAATCACCCGCCCGAGAAGGCCCGCTCGAAGTCTTGCGCGATGAGGTCGGTGCTAGTTCGTTTTTCATGCTTCATTCCTTTCTTGTTCACCATCTTCACGTAATTGATCCAGGTGGTGTCCCAGCCCCTGTTTGTCCTGGCTGTGGTTTTGTTGGTCCAGTAATCGACAAATTCGCGAACAGCAAAGTCTGGGTCTTCTATGGTGAGCCCGAGATTGATGCACCGCTCGACGAGTTCCTGGCTGGGTAGCCAGTCGGGTTGGAGCTTCCTGCGCGTGTTCGCTGGCGGCTCCTGTAGTAGTTCTTTCATGTTTAAGTAGTCTGTTCTGTTTAAGTGGTCGGATTTACCTACTTGTGGGTTTTCCGACCTTGGGTGATCGCCACCCAATTGTTCGTTTTCCGACCTTGGGTCGCTCGAAACGCACAAAGCCCTGGTGACGATCTGTCCCTGGTCGTTCCTGGTTTCCTCAATCCACACCAATCCCAGCTGTTTTAGTTCGGCGATCGCTTTATCGTATCGGTGCCGGCCAAGGCCAAATCGGTCCATGATGTCGCTTCGCCTGGGTATCCAGTTTTGCGGTTTGTCTAAGAGGTAAGACCAAATAGCGACCGCGTCGCTGTTCCCAATTCGCGCCAGCTGGTCGCTGGGAACCACGACGTAGGCCCTGCTCTGGTTGTGTAAAGTGGTGGGTATGGCTTTATTAATGGGCACGTTCTACCTCTAAAGTGTTATGTGGATAATTACAGGCTGTCCGGTAAAAGCCAAGCGTACTTGTAGACACCGGTAAGCGTGTTGTGATACGGTCCCGCTGTACGGACATTTGTTAGACGCCTTAATGGCAGGGGTATGTAGTGAGCGGTGGTGAGCGAATAAGAATGGCTCGTCGTCGGCGTGGAATCACGCAGAAGGCTTTGGCCGAAGTTGTCGGTTGTTCTCAACAAACAATCGTCGATATCGAGAAACAGGAAGTTCCTCGTTCTAAATTCTTGCCCGCAATCGTTGTTGCGCTTGATGAAAACCTGGAGTGGATTCAAACTGGAAGCGGTGCGCCGTCGAATGGAAACACTGGCGCCCTGCCCCACTACGATCTGGAGTCGGCAGCGCTCCGAATGATGGATGCCAGTCACGTCGACTCGGTCATCGATTATCTGGCTTGCTCGCCGGTCCCCTGTGGTAACAATTCCTTTACTGTCCACATCGATGAAATGTCGGCCGAGTTGTTGGGTAACACCAGGGCCGAAAATTGCATGGGGTTCGTCGATCCCTCGCTTGATCCGCGCCCTGGCGATATCGTTCTGGTGGTTTTGCCTAATTGCGACCGTGCTGAGTTCAGGATCTACAAGTCGATCGGCGGTAAGCGCTACCTTACGCACCATGCCAAGGTCGGCGATCGCTCGATCGAGTGTAGTCTGTTTTCTAATTACGCCGACTATCAAAATGCTGTTCTCCCCGAGGGTGTGGCCCCTGCGTTGTTGTGCGGAAAGGTCTATGCCCTTGGTTGGTTATGTTAGCCGGTAAAATACCGGTAAAGTAGTCTTTTTTGCTTGTATTTGGTTGTTAGTTTTAGGTAATCTCTGGTAATCCGGTAATAAAACCGGTTAAACCTAGGAGATTGCTTATGCTGTCACAAGAAAAACTGCAAGAGCGCCTGTCGGGTTTGGGTGGGTCGGATGCCGGTACGGTACTCCGCCTCAACAAATACCGAACGCCGTTTGAGCTTTGGCAAGAAAAAACCCAGCGTGTTGAGCCTGCCGATCTTTCCGGCAATCAATCCGTTCACTTTGGTAACGTCCTCGAGGGCGTTGTCGCTGACGAGTTTGCTCGTCGCACCGGTATCAAGGTGCAAGTCCGCAACCAAACCTTCCGCCATGCCGCGTATCCCTGGATGCTGGCAAATGTCGATCGGGTGTGTGTCGGGCTTGAGTGCTTTGGCGTCAAGCTAAAGGCTGGCCTGGAAATCAAAACCGGCAGCGCGTATGTCGCCGGCGATTGGGGCCCGTCGCAAACCATTCAGGTCGATGACAATGGCTTGGTTGTTACTGGGCCGACGCCTATCATCCCGCCGTCGTATGAAGCGCAGTGCCGTCACTATATGGCGGTCTTGGATTACGACACCTGGTTTGTGTGCGTTCTGCTCGGCGGTAACGACTTCCGAATGTACGAGCTTCAGCGTGACCACGAACGCGAGCAAGAAATGATCGATGCGCTCGATCTGTTCTGGAATTTCCACGTCGTGGAAGACATCGCTCCGCCCTCGATCAATGACGACGACGTCGCGGCCAAGTTTCCGGTTAGCGAGGATTCGTCGGTCGAGGCTGACGAGGACACCCTGGACTGCGTGTCTACTTTGCGCGACTTCATGGCGGCAAAAAAGCAAATCGAGGACAACATCTCGGCCTTGCAAGTCACCATCAAGGATCGAATCGGCAACCACGACACCCTGGTCGATCCGGTCGGCGGTATCCAGGTGACCTGGAAGTCATCAAAACCCACCAAGCGCTTTGACGGCAAATCGTTCAAAGCCGCCCACCCTGCAATGTATGACGAGTTCTCCGTTGAGTCGCCTGGCTCGCGTCGGTTCGTCGTAAAAGGAGCTTAATCATGAATAGATCGGAATCCATTGGCTCGTTGGCGAAAGCCCTTTCTGCCGCGCAAGCCGACTATAAACCGTTGCCCAAAACCACCAAGGGCCACAATTATTTCTACGCAAAGCTCGACGCGTACCATGAGTCGATTCAGCCGGTGTTCTCGAAGCACGGCCTGTCCTATATCCAAACGATCGAAACCGGCGACCAGGCGGTTCGTGCAGTGACGCTGATCATGCATGAGTCGGGCGAGTGGCTGGAGGGCGACGGTCCCTGGGTCCCTTGGACCATTAAGAACAATGCGGCCCAGGATGTGGGCTCGGCTACCACCTACGCGAAGCGGTACTCGCTGAGTGCTGTGGCGGGTATCGAGTCCGAGGATGATGACGGTGCGATGCAGTCGGTGCCAGAAGGTCAGACGGCTCCTGCTCCGCGGCCACAAAAGGCCCGACAGGCGAAATCTAAGCCAACCCCTGCGCCCAAGCCTACCGTGACGGTGGCGTCGCTGAACGCGTCGTTACGGGCCGCTAAAACCGCCGATGCTTTGGCCGCGGTCGGTGAGGCTATTGGTGAGTTCGTGGCTAACGAGGCGAACGCCAATTTCCGCGACGAGCTTCGTGCCTCGTATAAAGCGCGCAAGGATGAAATCGCGCCCTCGGAGGTTGCGGCGTGAGCAATCTGAATTGGCGCACTATCCTGCCCACCCTCTACCCCGAGGGTGTGGTTCCGTTGTCCGATATCCACGACAAGTTCTTCGGTATGAACCTGGACGCGGCAAAGCTCGCGGGCTCGCGTGATGAGCTTCCGGTGCCTTGTATGCGCCTGGGTTCTCGCAAGTCGCCCTTGGTCGTGTCCGTGGATGATCTGATTGCTCTGGTTGACCAGCGGGCTGAAGATGCCCGCCACCGATGGCGTCGTCTAAATGAAGTGGCCTGACGATTTGCCGGCCGAGATCGTGGAGCCGATCTGTATCGTCTTGCTCTGCGGTCTCGTCTTGCTTATGCACTGGCTGGACGCTCCGCTGTGACGCCGGTTCGCCCTCGATGGGCTGAAAGTGCCGAGGCGTATTTACGCGGTCGCTTTACCATCGACGAAACGGCCGAAATGATCCGCCAGGATTACCGGATCACGGATGAGTTCGATCTCGAAGACTTGCCGTTGCTCGTCCGCTTTCTGGCTGATAAGCTAACGCCCCCCTATCGCCCCTGGGCGTAGCTCTACGACCCTCCCAGTGCTGATCTTCGGCGCTGGGAGGTCTTTCACCCTTTCCCATCCTTGGTACTTATCCCTTCGCTTAATGTCGCTTAGGTGCGCGTAACGCTCGAGGTGCTTCCACGTCTTGTGGCCGGTGATCAGCGCCAGCCTGGGAATGTCGTAGCCTATCTCGCCGTAATGCGACGCGGCCTCGTGCCGTAGCGTGTGAAATGTCAAATGCTCGAGGTCGAGCTTGTTGGTCGCGTGGTAGAAGCTGTTGGCGACGCTGTTGGCGACGTAGGGGAAAATGCGCGGCTCGGTCGGTGTCCTGGGCTGTCGCTCGATGATTGCCGCGGCCCTGGGCGGTACGCTGGTCAGGATGTGGTTGCCCTTGCTTCCCTTCGGGTTCTTGGCGTCGCGGACCAGGAGCGTTTTGTCCTGGCTGTTGTAGTCTTTCCATTCGACCCTGCAAATCTCCGACTGCCTACGGGCGCTAAAAAGGGCGAACAGGCAAAGTTCGGACATGGGGATCTCTGCTTGTGCGTACCTTCTGTCAAAATGGCACAGGAGGCGATCTAGCTCGTCCACGGTGGGTCTAACGTCCCTGGCTTGGCCTGGGGCAATGACGCGGTTCTTCTTGAGCAGGCTGATCGCTTTGTTGAGTGCCTGGACGTCGACGTCGTATCCCATGTCGTCGGCCGTCTGTATTACCTGCTTAAACCAGATGAAGTCCTGGTTGACCGTGGCGGGCTGGCACGTCTTGCGTCGGGTTGTTGCGTGTTCGGTCCAGGCAGCGACCGTTAAATTGGATGCCTGGATGCGAGCGATGTCGTATGCCTTCATTCGACGAATATCGCCTTTCTTGGTTTTGCTCCAGTTGCCGGTGGGTTCGAACGTGTCCTGGTAGTCGTTTATCAAATCCAGGAGCGTGGCCTTCTTCCCTTTGCGCCCGTCTAGCCTGGCGTCGAAATTGTCCTCGATCTCGACCTGCATCCTAGCCATTAATCGCTGGGCGTCTTTTTTCGTAAACTCGGCGCACGGGAGGTTCTTTGTTTTCCTTACCGTCCTGCCTCGCCTGGTCTTTTTGACCGCGACCTCCCAGTAATCGGTGCCCACCTTGGTGGTCCGCTTGGTAACTGGCACGCTATCCTGTCCTCGTCCTGACTTTTTATGTGCGCTAAAGTTAGCCGATAACGGGTTATGTGTCTCTTTTATTCTACAAGCCGGACCCCTGGCGGGTTAGGCAGCGCCGATATTTTAGGGTGATTTGCTGACTTTAAATAAGATAAACGGCTTTAGTTTTTACCGGTGTGTCAGTGGGTCGCTGGTTCGAGCCCAGCAGGCGGAGCCAAATTTTTAGCCGGAATAACAATGACTTGAAAAGGTTGGCCACCGTCGCTCCTGGCGCATCCTGACTTTTTCCTGTCTTTTTGCTGTTTTTTTCGGCTTTTTTTGCCTGACTCATACGTCGATCTGAACCAGGGTGAGCGAGGGTGCTTCCTGGCGTATCGCGTTGTCCTTGATAAATACCTTTTGTCCCGCTACGTAGCCGACGCCGGCCACCGTGATTCGCCCGCCTCCGATCACATCGACGACCACCTCGCCACCGGCGTTGGTCCCGACGACCTCCGCGATTCTCATATCCTGGCGCCCTAGCACTCGGCGCATTCGCTTTAGGTTGTTCTGCATTCCTGGTCTCCCTGGGTGAATATAAAGATACCTTTATATGTAATGTCGCTCGATCGAGAGGTTCTGGCGGACCTCGAGGCTGGTTCTGCCGGCCACCGCGCTAATCTCAAGCGCTCGAACCAGGCCGCGCCAATCTTCGGTGAACCCTGGGCCGCTCCCCTGGCCGATGCTTATAAATGTACCGACGTCCATCAGCCCGCCGTAGGCAGCGGAGACCGGCATCTCGATTTGCTCCAGCGCCTGGGGCTGGTTCCTGGCGATGGCGTCAATGCCTAGGTTCCTGGCTGGGGTCGTCTGCGTTGCCAGTCGTCTAATAATAGTAGGCGCTGTGACGTCGCCCGCGGTGCCCGTGAGCTTTGCCTGGACAAATACGCCGGTCGACTCGGTGCCGTGAACGAATACGGAGTTAACCCCGCTTCCTGGTGTCTTCTTGCTTCCCCTGGCGACGACGTAGTTTCTGGGTACCTGGATGTCCACCGACGCGCCTGCCCAGTTCCAGGGAGCCGTCTCGTAGTGCGGGTTAATGATCAGCGTCTTGTCTGTTTTGTGGGTCTGGACGTAGCCGGCGCCACTGCCTGCGATCCTGGCGATGGCCTCGATCGGGGTCAGCTGGTCGTATGTCCAGGTGCTTCCTGGCACCAGCCAATCGTCGATATTCCATTGCAATGACCAATCCAGGGGCAGTTCCTGGGCCGCGAGTTGCTGTGCGAGTCGCTGGTCGATCTCGGTGTAATCGTTGGCTATCGAGTACGGTGCCGCCAGGAGCATGCTCGCGCTTCGGCCGCGAATGGTGCCGGTGTTCTGCAGTGCGGTCTGCGCGAGGCTCCAGCCGTCCAGCAAGATGCGCCAGGTGTGTCCGTTGATGGTGACGTCCACCTCGACCGGACTGAAGTCGTTGGTCTCGACCAGGGCCCTGGCGTCGGTGCCGATAATGGTTGCCGACATATCCCAGGTGAAGTCCTCGGTGTTGGTGCTGAGTCGCACTCGGGTTGCGTCGATGTTGAGGCCGTCCGAAACACGGACGATTTGTGCGCTGTTAGTCACGGTGTAAATCTCCAATGCTGGGACGTATTTGACGAAATCGCAGTAATCAAATCCGAACCGAAGCGGGGTGAGTACGACATTGCCGGGCAAGGCGCAAAATAGAATGTCGGCGTCGTAGTTGGGTTCTGGTGGTGGTTCTGGTGGCTCGGGTGGTTCCGGTGCGTTGCCATTCCCTGGCGGTGCCAGGCCGGCTTGCTCCCAAACCACGCGGGTGTCGCTTTGAATGAGAATGCCCTGCTGTGCCTCGTCATCGTGGCCGACGGTAATAAAAGGAGCCCTGTTCCACACCACGGTGTCCATGCCGTCGCGGATCGGGATGCCGTTGTTCGCGACGACGCTTTGGACCTTCTTAACCGGTGCGGCTTCGTTGTATGCGATGTCGGGGCTGGTCTGCCAAACGCGACCGGCGTTCTCGTAGCGTGTGCGGAAATCCTGGCCCTGGGGCGTGCCCTGCTCCCATTGATTCTGGTGCGTTTGCTTTGCTCGGCCAGCTGGCTCGAATCGCTGAACGACACCCACGTCGAGGTAAGTCGCTTTTTCCCATGCGGCGTCGACCTGGTTGCGGGCTCGGTCCGATGCTTTGTAATCCTGGTCGACTTGTTGCCTGACGTCGTCTGCGCTGTTGTACAGGCCGCGATTGTGGCCGGTGAGCGGTCTTTCTACGTTGATCTCGACGTCGGCGTTAGCGGCCGCGACAGGGGCTCCTAGGGTGCCCACGACGGACATTAAGCCAAACGTGGACGCTAGTATGTTGCTCCTGGGCGCCGGCATGAATCCGACGACGGTGCCGTTGCGCTGATCCTGGTTTGGTCCACCGGTGCCATCACCAAAGCGCAGCAGGACGGTGCCGGTGCTGTCGCTGGCAAGCTCATCAAAGGCAAGGTCTACGGTGCCGGTGGGCGGAACGTATGGGCCGGAGTCGTTTGCCGCCTCACCTCCGAATATGAGGTTTGCGGTCCCTGTCGGGGCCTCGTATGCGCCGCTAAATACGAGCGCTGTCACGGGACTACACCTCGGTTACAACGAAGCTCGAAATCGCGACGATCACGCCTGGATAAAACTGCGTGCTTTGCATTTCGATGTTGGCTCCTGATCCTATTCCTCCGACCGTAAAGTCGCCGATCGTTGTGCCCGCTCCGTTGATTAATCGCGCCCAGGTGGCAGAGCCTGTTCCCTCGGTCGTCAGGTGATTGCTGATTTCGTGTGACGTCAAAACGCCGTCGGTAACCGTGCCGAAGGGTGCGGTAGGACACGGCACCGCGGCCAGCTGTGTCGATGCACCAATCGCCTCGTCGGCGGTCGCCGGTTGCGGGTCCGTGTAAAAATAAAGCGTGGCCGCACCGCCGTCATCGATTGCGGTGTTGAGGGCCTCGGAGCGGACCGTCTTGGTGCTGGTGCTGAGTGCGATGCTGGCCATTAGGGGTTGGGGTCCACTTCCGCTGATACGTTGTCTTTAATCACCGCGTTGTAGGTGCCGGTGTAATCGTGCGCGATAACGGTGTATAAGCGCGTCGTGCTGAGGTCTCTGAATTGGTAAGTGCCGTTGGCGTCTGCCCATTGCTCTGCTACCAGGTCGCCGCTTCGCCGGTCTGCGAGCTTGATCATCCTGGACACGGGTGCGCTAAATTCATCGACGACGGTGCCGCTGATCTTCCCTGACGGTCGTGCTTTGCCCAGGTTGCTTGCTGACCCGCCATAACTGAGCGAGCCGTACCGAACGTCTGCGCGGCCCAGGTTGCTGTGTATGTGCTTGTCCCTGGATACCCAGGTGTCCTGGGTGAGCTTGGCTGTTAATGGCACCTCGGTGCTGGACGTCATTGCCTCGTTGGGTCCGTCGTAAACCCATGAGCTTGGCGCTCGGAATGCGGCGTCGTCGCTGACGGGGTTATATCCCAGCGTTGTTAAGATGTTGTCGTCAGTCAGCACCTGGTTGTTGTTGATGTAGTTGTATGCGAACACCTCGCCTACCGCCAGCGGATCGTCCGCTCCGCCCTGCGTTGCCGCCCAGGCGTCCTCGGGCGTGGCACCGTTGGTCGTGTAGACCCGAGTCACCGTGACCGTGTTGGAGGTGCCATAAAAGCGAATCGACGGTTGTGCCGGATCGGGAATCGTCACGCCGGAATACGTTTTGTAAACCACGCCGTCAACGATAAATCCGACGGTGCCGGTGGAGCCCAGCCAAACGCCAACGGTAAACGCTTCGTTTAAGCCAGGTTGCGCTACCGCGATGTCGACGTCTGTACGTCGGGCGCCGTCGACGTAATAAATCCAGTTAGCCAGACCAGCGTCTCGGTTTTCTGCTCTGATCATGCCGGCGCCGGTTTCAAATCCCCACCAGTTTGACGCGTCGCCTCCCGCCACCGCCTGGTTCTGGATCACGTCGAACCAGATAGCGCGGTCGACAAATGACTCGGCGGGCCCGACCAGGGTGTCCTCGTTATTAAGGTCGACCAATACGCCCTCGGGGTCGCTTGTAACCGTCCCTCCGCTGTAATCGCTGGGGGTGTTGTCTATGTAGTCGGTGCCGCCAAGTGCCGCCCCTGGGGGAAGGTAGGCGGTGAGAGGGTCGTATCCCTCCGTGGGCTCCACGATCTCGGTTTTCCAAAGTCGTATGTCGTCGTATCGCGCCGCCAGGTATTCGGCGACGTTGACTGCGACCCCGAAGTACCACGGCTCGGGAAATGTTCGGCCGGTGACCGTCCAGGTCTGTATCAAATCGCCATTTAGGAAAATCTGAACGTCGTCGATGCCACCTCGCTGATCGCGCTGGATGCCGATTTCAAACCACTGATCTCGCGGCGTTAAAACGCCGGACGATATTTTTTCGCCCCAGTAGTATCCGACGCCGATCTTGCACTGGCTTTGGTCGCTGGTGTTTTCGGCATTGGCGTACAAATAAATCATGTCGCCGTCGTAGCTAGTCGTCATTATGGCTTTGTTGCCGGTGACGTTTGTGGTCGACGGTATGTAGCACCGGAAGGTCAAGAAAAACGGGCCACTTGCGACGTTCAGTCGATTGGACGTGTCATTCGACTCGAATTGCCATCCCGCGTTTTGCGCCACCTCGAGGAAATAACCGCCCTGGGGGTCTACGACTATGGCCGGCGAGGCGCCGTAAGCATCGCCGTGATGCTCGGGGTTAGCGCCGGTGTTGTCGTAGTTGTTGTTGTCGAACGTGAATAGCTCGTCGGCATCGGGCAGGCCGGTACTGATCGCGTATGGGTAAAACGGCGAGGCTTCTGGTGTGAACGCCTGGGTGTAACGCGCCATCGTGCTAATGCGTACCTGGTCGACGTAAAGGTCGCCCTCTATGCTGTTGTACTTGCCTACGACCAGCGGCGTTGCGTTGTCGAACAGCGGAGTGCCATTCACGGCAGCGCTCGCCACCGAGACGCCGTTTAGGTAGAGCGTTATGGTCCCGCCGATGTGGGTCATCGCGATGTGCGACCACTGGTTGGCTGGCACCACCCCGCCCTCGAGGCCGGAGTTGTTCCCGTTGTTGTAGGCGAATCGGACCTTGTCGGATCTCAAGCCAAACGACCAATAGTGGCCGTTGGTCGTGTCATTCATCAGTCCGACCAATGTGGGCTGTTGCCCTGCGCCCGATGGAATACCGCCGGTGGGGTAAACCCACGCCTCGACGGTAAAGTCGCCCGCGTTCCAGGTGTATGTGTCGGCCGATGGCGTGTTGACCTTAACGCCGCCGGCGAAGGTGTCGATCGACTCGGTTCCGAATTTCTGAATCGTATCGGTGGCTGTCCCGCCAATGTCGGTTAAAAGGTAGGCATTTGCTGACCCGTCTGTCGTCAGGTTGGTGCCCTGCAGTAAAAACTCGACGTCGGTATAAAACTCGTCGCCCTCCCCTATCTGGCCGTAGGCAAATAAATCAAAGTTGTCCGCGGTCTCGGGGCTGGCGGGCTGGCGGGCGCCTAAAAAGACGTTGTAGTACGCCAAAAAGCAAAGGCCACCTTCGATGCTGTTGCCGCCTAGCGAGTCGCCGAAGACGTGGAAGTCGGCAGCGGGCAAAGTGGGCACCGCCTCGATCAAGGCGACGATGCTACCGTCTGCAACCAGGGCGGTGTGGGTGTCGTTCCATCCCACCGATAAACGTATCGGGCTGTCGAACGCGTTAAACGTCGACGTGTAAATCTGCTGATCTACCGCCAGGATCAAAACGCCGTTCTCTTGCTTGACCTTGACGCCGTTGACCCCGTCGTACTGACCCATAATGGTGCCGTCGCTCTGGACGTCAAAAACACCGAACACGGTGCCCTGGCTTGCGTACTCGTAGCCGATGCTTTGCCCGTCGCCGCCCTGGCTTGCTGTGAGGCCCTGGTTGGCGGCTGTGGGCTTTACCAGCCCGAATGTAACGTCGCCCTGGGTCAGCGTGGCACCGCCGTAGTTAACGTCAGTGAGGGTGCCGTCTAGCGTGTAATAACCTAGCGGTGTTGGCATTGCTCCGCTCCCTTACTGTGGCAAGTCGCGCCATTGATCGAGTCTGATCATGCTCATGAAGTATTCGGTGTGGATGTAGCCGTACAAACGCGTGCAATGGATCGGCGTGGTGCCAAATCCTGGAACGCCCTCGATCACTTGCTCGTGCAAAGCTCCGCCGTACTGCGGCGTTGAAACAAAGCCTGGCATAAAGCCACGAAGCGTTGCGTTCGACTGGTACAAGTTGCTTCCGAATTCGTTGGTGCAAACGAGCGTGCGCTCTTTGGAAATGTAAAGGCCCGAGTTGGCTGGGTTCGGGTAGCGCAATAAAAGCGACGGGTACTTTTGCCACGAGAACGGCACCACTGTCGATGCTCTGACCGATCCTGGTACGTTGCCAAAATTTGTTGCTACCTGTGCGCCTGCTCGATTTGCGCTCTCGTATTGCGTCGATCCGCCGGTGAACAATCGGCCTGCTCCTGACCAGCTAGTCGTGTCCATGTTAGGGCCTTCGGCGTAGACGCCGTTGCACATAAAGTGCCCGCGGTCGCCTGGTCTGACCGACTCGATGTCGCCGCAGAAATAGGGGCCGGTTAGCTGGCCGTAATAGGTGTACGGAATGTGCCAATACCAGCAGTACGCGTCGGCGTAGAAATAGTACGGCTCGCGGTTGCCGAAGTAGCCGACGTTCGTTTGGTTTGTGCTTGTCGATCCGTAGCCGTTGCTCCAGCTGGGGATGTAGTGGGTCAGCACCGTGTCGTAGGTGTCGTAATCGACGAAGTTATCGATGACCTCAATTTTGGCGTAGCTCGCGGCCTGGCTTGCGACGCTACTGCCGAAATCTACGTAGCCGTAGTTCTGGTCGTTCCGCACCAGGATCTTGTAAGGGGTGGCGTCGGCAGCGGTCCGACCCAGGACGATGCGCTGGTTCGTTGCGTTGTCGTCGTCGATCAATTCCCAGCCATCGACGGGTGGCAGTTTGACGCTGAACGCTGTGCCGGTCGTCGCTGGTGTTGCCGCCGGTGCTGAGTCGGGCTGGTACTGTAGCGTCGTCGGTGTCACTGCGGTGACTCGGAATTCGCCGTTGTACTGCGCCTGGTCGGCCCCACTGACCTCGATCACGCTGTACTTTTTAAACTCGTGCGCCGTTGCAAAGGTCACGGTGACGCGATCGGTGCCTGAGTCGTATGTGATGTCGGTGGCAGCGGTCTCGCCGAAACCGTCAATTAAAAACGCTTTGAGCGCTGTCGTGATTTCGCCTGGCACCATGTTTAGGTAAGGCGCGGAGGAGGTCCAGCCTGTCTCGTATCGACCGCTGAGTGCGGGTGCGGTCTGCATTTCGCCGGAAAACCATTTAACGGGGAAGGTAGCCATTTTCTATTCCTTACGTGTTGATGTTTCCGCGCACTTGCAAACGGAATTGATCGGGAGTGTCGGTTGGGTTGGACTGCGAGACGCTTCGCGCAATCCATACGGGGTAGTTGCTTGAGATCGTGTTAAATCGCAGGACGTTGCCTGCCGCCCAGCCCGCGCCCCACCCAAGCGATCGGATGGTGAAGTACGGCGTGCTGGTGTTTGGGTTAGTCGGTGCTATGTCGGACGAGGTGTTGCCCACGCCCACGTTACCGACGGTCTCGCCGATAATGTTAAAGCTAGTCGATCCGGTGAATACCAGGGCCCATCGCTGGTAAAGCGTGCCGCGGTTGTCCACCTCGATCGGGTAGGTCGTGTTGTCGTATTCAGCCGATGGCTCGTTGCCTATCAATAAATCGGACCACTCGTTGGTCCAGGTTGCCTGGTCGAACACGTTAGTCACCCGAGCCTGGAGGTCGCCCAGCACCATCGCCGTGCTTAGGTAGGTCGTTGTGTCGGGGAATGTGTGGCTGATTTGTCGGGTCAGGCTGATCTCACCGCTGATATCCACGTCGTTGACCAGCGCCATGTCTTCGACTCGATCAATGACCGACCAGGGGGCTGGGCTTGTCGATGTGTCGATCGGGTCTGCCAGCGTGACGGTGCCGGCGTCCAGGTCTTCGGTGTATTGGGTTGCCGGCACGATATCGCCGTTGGCGTCGTAAATTCTGACCTCGGCCAGTCGAGCCCTACCCGCGTCGATCACGTCGTTGGCTGTGGGTGTTGCCACCTCGGTCGTTTTTTCGTTGTGAACCACCACGATGTCGCCGGTTCGGTAGATCGGGATGCGGCCGTCCTGGGGTAATCGCACGGGGTCGAGGCCCACGATCTCGGGGTCGAGCGGCAAAAACACCAGCTGGACCGCGTTGTAAAGGATCTGAAACGGGTCGACGTCGGGGTCAAACGTGGCGGAAACCACGCCGGTCTCGTAGTTGATCGTGCCTACGATCGCGTCGTCGCCTGTATCAAAGTTACCGTCTGCGTCCGCCTGGATTGATGCCACTGGATTGGGCACGTCTTCGTCGAGCGACACAGCTGAAATCTGGAAGCTCTGCGGCCTAATCGGTGCGCCCAGCGTCCTAAATATCAGTTGGTCTACGCGCCGAATCCTGCGAATGCCGCCGGCCGCGACCACCACCAGGTCGGTTTGCAGTCCGCCTACCTGGCTGAAGCTGTTGATGCTGACCTGGCCGGTGCCGTAGTTGATGCCGCCTGCGATCGTCGATGTGCCGTCGCTATGGTCGTAGTTGACGAGAAGGTTGCCCTGGCCGTCGTCGTAGTAGCGGTTATCGAGCCAATCAAATACCAGACTTCCTCTTAAAAGCCCTTGGATGTTGCTGACGGGTAGCGTCATTTGTACCGAGCTAGTTTGCGCTGTCACTGGGGTTGCCGATGCGGTCGATGCATCGTTAAAACGTGTGCGAATTTCGAGGTCAGTGTTGGGGTCGTTTGGCCACAGGCGCAGGTTTTTTGTCTCGGTGAAGATTCCGCCAAACCCGTACTTTCGGTATTCGATTTGGTAGATCGGCCACTGAATCGAGTACGCGCCGGTGCTGAGGTCAAAGGTTGAGTTCGGCAGCGCAATCCAGGTTCCGCCTTGGTCTAAAAGTTTGTATCTAAGCCCGCCCGCGCCGTCGCTTGCGATCAGTATTTTTTGCGTGATGGTGTTTTCGTCGCCGACCGCGTTAACGGGGAGCGTATAGGTCGAGGTGTAAATTATTGATAAATGCGTGATGCCTGTGCCGGCCGGCACCGTACCGGTCTGAGCCGTCTTTTTGACGATGTTAGCGTTGAGGATCGTCGTGCTGTCGTACGTGCTTGTCTCGTAGTCCAGCTGTATGTCTGTGCCTGGATCGGGGATGCGGTCTGGCGTGAATGTGACCGTGCCGCCGGTGTAGTCGATCGTGCCTGAGCCGTCGCCGGCAAGCGTTGCGTCGTTGTTGACGAGGTCGCTGTCGTCAGCCGTGTACTGAGTCGCGCCCGACGTGTATGTCACCACCACCGATCCTGGATTGATCTTGTCTTCGTTGGCGGTCTGCAGGTTGTAAAAGAGCGGGCTTGTTTGGGTGCCGGTCAGGTCGGCGATGGCGCCTGGGTCCTCGGGGACAAACTGATAAATGATGTAGCTGTCGACGTCGGGTAGCTCCTGAAGCGTGACCTGGATCGTGCCGGTCTCGTAGTTGACGGTGCCCGATCCTGCGCCTGTAATCTGTCCGTAGCCGTCGTCGGTCAGTTCGTACCACTCGCCAAATACCATATAGGCGACGACGAGCGAGCCTGGTGCTGGCGTGTCTGCCGGAAATGATTTCGAGTAGTTAAAGCCGCGGGTGACGGCTGTCACGTATTCCAGGTCGGAAACGATGGTCGACGATACCTTTTCGCCTGGTGTGTAGCTGTAGTTGATGGCCTGGGGGCCGCCGCCGCTGAATGCAGCGGTTGCTGTAACGATGCCGGTGTCGTAATCGACAGTCATGTTGTCCTGGTACGCCGTGCCGGCTGTCCTGGTCAGCGTGCCGTTCTTTGCGACGTCCTGGTGTGTTGAGGTGCCGCCTCCACCGCCTAGCATCGTAATGGTAAGCGTGCCTGGCACTATTGCTGTCGGCAGATATATTGACTTGGCGAATGAGTCGCCGGTGTTCGACCAGGTCTCGTTGTTGGCTGTTAGGGGCTGTGCTGTGATCGGTCTGTTTATCACCCGAGCGACGGCAGCGTTTTCGTCGACCAAGGGTTGCTCTGCCTGGCCTGCGGGTACGATGCTCGAGAATAGGCTGTCGACGTATACCTTGCTGTCGCCAATGCTGGCCGGCTGTGTCAGCGGCTTAATGCCGTAGTAACGCGCCGCGTCTGCGACCTGGGTGTTGAAAATCGGCGCTGGTTCTTCGTCTTCGCTGGCCTGCTTTGTGACGCCGTCTTCTTCAGCGTCGCCACCGATGTAGTCGTACACGATCGGAGCGCTAATTTCGGCGACGATGTTCCACGCCTGGAATTCCTTGAGGTTGCCGTTCACGTCAAATTTGACGAAGGTGGTCAGCTCCGCGTCAACGTCAACGAGCCGCACGTACTCTTGCTGTGTGCCGGCCGCGTTTTCCAGCGTGTAGGTCTCGCCTGGGCTGGGCGGTAGGCGTTGTTCAATGGCGAACCAGTTGAGTGATCGCTGTCCCTGGAAATGGTTACCTAAAAGGCCGTAGTCGGACTGATTGGCTTTAACCAGGTAGCGCTCGATTTTTTCCTGGGCCTGGGCTCGCTCGTCGTCGAAATCGCCGGTTTTCATCATGGTGATATCGACATATTCGTCGTCTGGCGTGTTAGCCAGGATGATGTTGGCGCCGAAGTAGCCATCCGTGTCCGTGGTGTCCACCCATGGGTAAATCTTGCGAAGGCTGACGTTGCCGGTTACTCGATCGAGGTCGGTAATGTCGTCGAATATCTCGTTCGACACGTTGTCGATGATTTGAGTGCCCGTGATTCTGCCGCCGCCGTCGTCGTTGTCGGTCATGCGTTGCGACTTCATGAGCTTGAGGTTGTCTTTTCCTATTGGCATCGTCGTGTCCTTACGCCGTGATCAGATTGATTTCGATCACGTAGTTGTGTGTGTTGTCCTGGGCGCCTTCGGCCAATCGCAGGACTTCCTGGGCCCCAAAACCACCATTTTCTCTATCAAAAACAACGGCATACGTGTCGCCCTCCCAATTGAGGGTGAGCGTGCTTCCGTTGAGTGGCGTTGCGGCCAGGGTGTTTAGTTGCTCGACTACGCTTTTCTGAACCCACGCGGCGCCGTTCGATGCCAGGGTGATGCGTCGTCCGGTTGTTTGTGCCGCTTCCTCGACTACAAGTGCGCCGGTGAGGGTTCTTGTGATGGTCTGGCCTACGCCGAAACCCTGGTATTTATCCACCCACTGGATGTCGTCTGGTAGCGGGATGCCTTCTAGCGTGATCGCCATTTAACCTCCCGTCAGCCCTGCTCGTTCGAGGGCTTCGATCAATCGCTCTAACTCGTCCTGGTCGACATTGGTTAGCGATCCGATGGGGCCGCCGCCGACTGACAAATTGAGCGTTACCGTGCGATTTGAACCTGAATTGCCGCCGCTGTTACCTGAGAAAATATCCTCTAAGGGGTCGCGTGGTGGTTTTTTCGGTGGGTCCCTTCTGTCCTTTTTCTCGCGGTCGAGTTCCCTGTCCCGCTCTTTGCGGTTTCGGTCTGCCTCCCTTGCCGCTTCCTTTTCGAGGTTGTAGATTTCTCGGCGGATGCGTAGCGCCTCGGTGAGGTTGCGTATCGATTCCTCGTCCCTGTTGGCGCGTGCCTGGGCCAGTTCGGCCTCTAGCTTGGCGATGTCGCGAAGGTACTCGCGCTCGACGATGGCCGCGGTGTCGTCATTGAGGCGATCCAGGCGGTTCTGGAGCCTGGTTAACGTGTCCTCGGTCGAATCTGCGAAGGCTTCCATCTCGCGGCGTGCGGCAATGATGGCGGACCGAAGGCCGTTGAGTTGCTGGTTGTCGAGCAGGTATGCGTTATCAATCGCTCGCTCTGCCTGGTAAATAAAGTCGTTAAGCTCGATCGTGCCTGCCTGGTACGCTTGTTGGAGGTTTCGGACCGCGATCGCCTGGCTGTAAAACGCGATCTTTACCCGCTCGCCCGCCTGGGCCATCTCGTTGAGCTTGTTGCCGATACCTGTGATGTCCTGGCTGACCCTGTATTCAGTCAATGCAGCGAGGTTTGTTTGGGCCTGCGCGAGTGCGCTGTCCAGGTCGTTGACCGCCTGAGTTGCCAGGTGGGCCACCCCGAGCATATCTGCAAACGCCGCCTGGGCTTTCGGTCCCAGTTCGGCCATCTCGCGGTTGACCTGGTTGGCAGCGGTCGCAACAGTGCCAATGACTGAGCCGGCCGGTGCGGCGGCGTCGGTGACGTCATCGAGCTTGCTGGCGTCGATCTCATCGACCGTTTTCTTTAGCTCTTTGGCGCTCGCCGTCGTGGCCTTTGTGGTTTCGTTAAATGCCTTTTGCGCCTCGATCAGTTCCTTGAGCTTTTTGTTGTACTCGGCGGTGCTGATAACGCCTGCCTCGGCCGCTTGGACCAGGTTGCGCTTTAGCTCGTCGAATCCCGCGTTGGTGTTGATTGTTGCCAGCGCCTGGGTGAAGGCAGCAGAGACCTTTTTCGATGCCACCTCGGCGGTGTCGCCGGTCTGCTGTATTGATTGGACAACGAGTTGGAATTGCTGGATGGCGGTGGTCGCCAGGTCACCTATGCCCGTTTCCGCCAGGGTGAGGTCGACGCCTAGATCCTCCAGGGCGCCACCGACCGCGGTGTCGATCACATTGGCGAATGTCTCGGCCTCGATGGCGCCTAGCTTGAAGGCCCGCGTGGCGTTGGCGACAAACGTGTTCAGTTCGGTGACGCTCAAATCTTCCAGGGCAGTGCCTAGCGATTCCTGCAAGTCCTGGGCGGTAACTTCGCCCTGCTCCGATAGCTTTTGGAGCGTGTTTGCTAAAAAGAAGACGTCGTCAGCGACGTTGAGGTCGTAATTGTCGAATACCGCCTCGAGCGCTTCGGCCGTGGTCTCTGCTTCGCCCTGTGCCGCCTTGAACGCATCGACGCCGTCGTAAAGGGCGCCGGTGAGCTTGACCTGTTCCTCGGTTGCTACGCCGGTGCTGTTTTTGAATTGCTCGACAGCCGCGGCGCCGGTAATCCATCGCTGATTGGCCGCATCAAATATCGCTTGGCCTGAGTCGACCAGGGCGAGCAGTTCATCCAGGGTCTGGACGCTCTCGCCGGTTTGCTCGTTGTATTGCGCTATGCGCTTGGCCGCTTCATCGGTGACCGTTGCCAGCCCTTCCTGGGATGCCTTGAGGTCGTTGCTCGCCAGGATGTATTGGCGTATTGCGTCGCCGACCGTGAGGATGGCTTCGGTCAGGGCAAAAAATGGGATCGCTCGGAGCGCGGTTTTGAATAGGTTGGTGACCCCTATGGCGACCCGCGTAGCGGCGCTGTACGCCGTCATACCGGCCGTTACGGCTCCGAGGCGTGTGGCTATGGCGGCAAACTTAAACGCGGCCCACAGCTGGAACAGGAGCTTGCTGTTCTGTATGGCGAAACCGATGCCCTGGACTACGCCTTTCAATGCCTCGCCGGCGACGATCATGGCGTCGCTCAGTGACTTGGCGAATGCGTCTAGCTGGCCGCTGGCGCTGAGTCGCTTGATCGCGTCGGAGACGTCCTTCAGGTTGCGCTTGATGTAGTCGAGCACGCCGGCTTCGGCGACGGTGTTGGCAAATTGAGCCCAGGAGTCGCGGAGGTTGCTGACCAATCCCGAAAATGTCGCCATGTTGGCGACCGCGGCCCCGCTGGCTGACGCGCCGATCTGGTCGATCAGTAGCTTGATCTCGTTGCGGCCTAGCTTGCCCGCAGCCGAAAGTTTCTGAAGCTCCTGGACATTCTTGCCTGTGGCTTCCTCCAATAACTGCCACACGGGTACACCGCGCTCGATCAGCTGGAGTATTTCTTCGCCCTGGAGTTTCGATTTACCCCATGCCTGGCCGACCGCCAGGATTAATCCGTTGAGTCGCTCGTATCCACCGCCTAGCTTTTCGTTTTGGTCGACGAGTGCTTGAAGGGTCCCGTTGGTGGGGTCGATGCCAAAGTTGCGGAGCTTGGTGTACGCCTCGGTGACCTGCTCCAGCTGTAGCGGGGTCTTCTTGGTAAATTCCTCGACAAAATTAAGCGCGTCCCTGGCGCCCTTGGCCGATCCCTCGACGGCTTCTAGCTGAATGCCTAGCTTCTCGAATTGGTCGCCGGTCTGGATAATGCTTCCGACCGTTCGGCGAACGGCCTCAAAGCCGGCGTATGCGGCAATGAGACCACCGACCTTGCGTGCCAGGTTGCCAAAGCTCAGGCCG
>Ga0213865_10000149_pt1 | contig 45547 bp, 39 predicted proteins | sample PICome_6_FD_160100 | JGI IMG/M metagenome (GOLD analysis project Ga0213865, IMG submission 160100) | Coastal seawater microbial communities near Pivers Island, North Carolina, United States - PICO282 | ecosystem: Environmental > Aquatic > Marine > Coastal | place: USA: North Carolina...
GCCCACATATATCCATAGTAAGCAGTGGCATATCCTTCACCTGAGAAAACATGTCCAAAATGTGGTGTTCTATGTCGCATTGGTAATTCTTTAGGCATACCAAGTTCGTCCAGTGTTTCACGTTCAAATTTATCTATATCTATATCTGAAGGATCTGCTAAATGTAGTTTCATGTCCATAAGAGCAGAGGCTAAATACTCAGTAGTGCCGAATCCTTGATTGAATGTTGATGCATTCTTTATTTTTTCAACCAAAGATGCAGGTATTGGTTCTCCTGTTTCATAATGAACCAAAAATTGGTTGATTACTTTATCAGTAGATAACCAACGTTCGAGTAATTGAGATTGAAATTCTGTATAATCACGCACTCCACCATTAAGTGTTGGGTATTTTACGTTAGATGAGAAGAAATGCAATGCATGTCCAAACTCATGGAAAAATGTAGTTGCATCATCCCAAGAGATCAGTACAGCTTCACCTGGAGCCGGTTTCACAAAGTTATTATTGTTAGATGCTAAAACTGTTTTTTCGCCTTCAAAAGACGTGTAGCTTCTGTAGGTTGTTGCCCAAGCTCCCGAGCGTTTGCCTTGTCTAGCAAAGGTGTCTAAATACCATAGCCCTATATGTTTTCCTGATGTTCTATCTTTAACTTCCCAAACCTTAACATCCTCGTGGAAAACAGGTACTTTACCTTCTTCAATTGGTGTGAATTCAAAATTAAAAAGTTCTCCAGCGACAAAAAACATAGCTTCTCTCAATTTGTCTAATTGAAGGTATTGCTTAACTTCGTCACTATCTAAATCGTATTTCTTTTTGCGTACCTTCTCTGCATAATAACGGTAATCCCAAGGCTCAATAGTAACATTATCTCCAAGTTCATTAGCAATTACTTGCATATCCGCAACTTCTTCTTTGACGCGTGCTGTTGCAGCAGGCCATACGGCTTCCATTAATGCCATAGCATTCTCTGGGTTTTTCGCCATACGATCTTGTAAACGCCATTGGGCATAATTATCGTATCCTAATAGACCAACACGTTCTTTACGTAATTTTAAAATTTCAGCAATGATTTTATTGTTATCATATTCATCGCCATTGTCACCACGTGAATAATAGTTAGTCCAAACTTGTTTACGCAAATCTCTGTTAGTAGAGTAGGTGAGGAAAGGATCCATTGATGAACGCGTATTTGTTATAGCGTACATACCGTCTTTACCTTTATCGCTTGCAATTTTTCTCGCAGATTTAATAAAGGCATCGGATAACCCATCGAGTTGGTCTTCATTTAAATATGTAACATAATTTTCTTCATCATGGAGTACGTTGTTAGCAAATTTGGTATACAATAAAGATAGTTCCTTGTTAATTTCAGCATATCGTTTTTTCTTTTCCGCGTCTAAATTAGCACCATTCATTTCAAACTGTTTGTAGGTTAGTTCTACAACTCGTTGTGCTTGAGGTTCTAATGGTGTTTCTTGTGACGCATCATATATTGCTTTAATCCGCTGGAAAAGTTTTTCGTTCTGAGAAATTTTAGATCTAAATTCGGATAGCTTTGGAGCTAATTCTGCTTGAATCTCTCTAAACTCAGGAGAAGAAACATTACTAGACATAATGCCATAGTATGCAAAAACCCTGTCTAAAACTTTACCAGAACTCTCCATAGCTTCAATAGTGTTTTTAAAGGTTGGTTCTTCGGAGTTATTGGCAATAGCTTCGATCTCTTCTAAACTGAGCTCCATTCCTTTTTCAACAGCTTCTTTAATATCAGTTACCTTCATTTTGTCAAAAGTTGGCCTGCCCTCATATGGTCCTTTCCACTCTTGAAGTAATAAATTATCAGTCATTAATTCTTCGTTCGATTTGTTGTCATTTTTACAACTTGCAAATAGCAAAATACTGCTGAGTACTGCCATTTTAATTGATTTACGCATCATAGTTGTTAGTTTTGTTGTTAGTGTAAGCAAGGTATTAAAATAGGGCATAAGAATTCTCAATTAATCTATAATTTCTACCTTTCTGATGTATACATTTTGTAAAGGCCATTCACCTTCGTCCGTTTCTACTTTGTTTATTTCGTCTACTACATCCAGTCCCTTAATTACTTCTCCAAATACTGTATAGCCTTTATCTAAATAATCTGCTCCGCTAGGTCTCTGAACAATAAAAAACTGATATGGTGAGGCTAATTTATAAGCATTTTCAATTTCACTACTTGGCATTGAAACTGCTCCACGTTTGTGAGTGTATCCTCTTTTTGTATCTGGTGGTAATAGATATTTACCAATTTTTCTTCGTCTTTTGGCAATATTGTAATCGTCACTGTTACCTCCTTGAATTATGAAGTTTTCTACTACACGGTAAAATTGCGTACCGTTAAAATATTTAAGCTTTGTGAGGTATATAAAATTGGCTCTATGAAATTTTGTCTTTTCGTATAACTTAATATCAATTTCGCCATAATCTGTCGTTATTCTTATTTTATCTTCTTTATGTTCTTTTTCATACTCTAAGAAAAATTCCATGGCATTAGCATCTGTAAGTATAGGGAAATCCTCCTTGACTTCATTTTTAGAATTTTCTTTAGTTGGTATTTTAACTGAAGTAGAATCTTTTACAAGGGTTGTATTATTTTGTTTTGAAGTTTGTTTATCTTCACAATTCAATATTAAGAGTGTAAAACTTACTATTAAAAGAAATCTCATAAATGGTATTTAATTCGTTTTTGGATGCTGTAGTAAAAATAAAACATCTCGAGCTTTTTGGCGAATTATCTCATGCTAAAATGTCTCCTCCATATCGTCTTGAGTTGGCTAAGAAAATGCAAGCTAAAGCTAAGTCAGCAAAGAAGGCTGGAGTTTTGGCTTTGTTTTATCCCAATGCTGATTTTAATACCAATTTTGTATTAATTCTCCGTAAGACGTATAAAGGTGTACATTCTGCTCAGGTTGGTTTTCCTGGAGGAAAATATGAAGAAGGTGATAATGACTTAATGACAACAGCTATGCGCGAAACTGAGGAAGAAGTTGGTGTCCCAACATCTATTCTTAACATTATTAAACCAATGTCTCCATTATATATACCACCTAGCAATTTTATAGTACACCCATTTTTGGCAGTTTCTGAATGTAAACCTTTATTTAGAAAACAGGAAGATGAGGTTGAAGACATCATAGAAGTCTCCTTGTTAGATTTTTTAAATGATAGAAATGTTTTAATGACCAGAGTGCCAACTTCTTATAATGTTGAGGTAGAGGTTCCTGCATTTAAACTTAATGATCATATTGTATGGGGAGCAACAGCAATGATGCTAAGTGAACTAAAAGACTTATTAAAACAAGTATTATAGCTAGTCTTATTTGTTACATTTGTAATTCAGTTTAATTGAAAAATCAACATGGGTTTATTTAAAACCAATCCTTTTGGACATATTCTTTGGGTGAAAAAGTGGCTAATTCGGATTTTAGGATTATTGACGCATAGACGTTTTAGAGGCTTTAATGATTTGCAAATTGAGGGGTCTGAAATATTAAAGAATTTACCAGATAAAAATGTATTGTTTATTTCTAATCATCAGACCTATTTTGCTGATGTAATTGCCATGTTCCATGTATTCAATGCAAGCCTTAGCGGAAGATTAGATAGTATAAAAAATGTGGGATATTTATGGAATCCTAAGTTGAATATCTATTACGTTGCTGCTAAAGAGACCATGAAATCTGGTTTAATCCCTAAAATTTTTGCTTATACTGGGTCTATTAGTATTGAACGCACTTGGCGTTCTAAAGGCCAGAATGTAAATCGCCAGGTAAAAATGAGTGATATTACTAATATTAAGAAAGCTTTGGATGATGGTTGGGTCATTACTTTTCCTCAAGGAACAACGACACCGTTTAAACCTATAAGAAAAGGTACGGCGCATATTATTAAGCAATACCAACCAATCGTTGTACCTATTGTTATTGATGGTTTTAGACGTTCATTCGATAAGAAAGGACTTAGAATTAAAAAGAAAAACATATATCAATCTTTTGAGGTTAAACAACCCTTAGAAATAGATTACGAGAATGAAACCATTTCAGACATTGTTGAAAAAATAGAATATGCAATAGAACAACATCCTTCATTCTTAAAAGTAATACCACAGGAAGAGCTTGAGGAAAAAGAACGCCTAAATAAGGAACTTAGAGATTGGTAATTTTAAACCTCTAGTTTCTTCAATTCATCATAATTTCTATTAAGACGCTTCAATAATATTCCGTAAATCAATCTATAGAACAACCAGAAAATCAATATAATCACTCCTGTGACCAATGTGGTAATTAAATAAAGTACTAGCATTTGTCCAGAATCCATAGATGCAACCCGCTCATGAAACTCAGGATTTTGATTAAACTCAAAATACAATGACAAAGGGATTGAAATAAAGATCATTACTAAATTGAAGATAACATAGTACTTAATCACTTTTCGGGTTCTTAAAATACTTTCCATCAATTTTTTTGCATTGTCCGTTATTGAAATGGATTTATAAGAATTGTATAGTAAGTATATAAATAGAATTATTACGCCAAAGCTTAAGAATGAAAGGCCCACAAATAATGGGTTTTCATAGCTCGCTTCAAGTTTTTCTCCATAAGAATCTGATAAAAAGTAAGGCAAGGTATTTACAAGTATCCAAAAAGCAAATTCCGCTATACTTATATAAAACAATGTTTTTATTATAGAGGACGATTTTTTGTGAAGCATCGAATAAATTTCCGAATCTGCAAAAGTGTTAAATTCAGGTTGCTCCTTCTTCCAGTCCTTTTTTAATAATTCTAACTCATCCATATTTTACGGATTTAAGATTGTTCTCAATTTCTTTTTTACACGGTTCATTTTAACTCGTGCATTAACTTCAGTAATACCCAAGGTTTCACTTATTTCCCTGTAATCTTTGTCTTCTAAATACAAGAATACCAAGGCTTTTTCAATGTCATTTAATTGATGAATCGCTGTATACAAAAGCTTTAATTGCTCTTCTTCCGTATCATCATATTCTTCAGCTTTGATTTTAAACTGAATATTATCAAACTGTTGTGTGTTTATTCTTCGCTTAGACTTTCGATATAATGTAATAGCAGTATTTAAACCAACACGATACATCCAAGTACTAAATTTTGAATCTCCCCTAAACTTAGGGTAAGCACGCCACAATTGAATTGTAATTTCTTGAAACAAATCGTTGTGAGCATCTACATTATTGGTATACAAACGGCATACCTTATGCACAATGTTTTGGTGCTTTTGCAACTGTTCAACAAAACTATGTTCGAGCTCTTTGTTCAATTGATGATTTTGGTTAGTTACACCATTAGTAGTTATACCTTGGTGTTTGTTACATTTATTTTTAAAATTCCTAGTACAATTAAATATTGTGCAATAGCATAAGTGAGCATCACAATAATATTAGCAAATGGCAATTCTTTATGGAACTTATTGATGGCCAACGAACTATCTGAAAAAATAAATACAATTGCACCTATGAGCACTAGTAAATAACTCAAATTTGAAACCATTGATTTTCTAAGAAATGCAGTAGCTACCATACTAAGAATAATCAATATATAAAATATAACAGGTATAAACATTTCACCTAAACCATCTTTGAGGAAAAAGAATAAACCACTTGCATAAATGATAAGTAGTAGTAAAAAACCTATTGGTGATCTTTTATTATTTCTGTGCTTAAGAAAAACAATAATATACATTATATGTGCCAACAAAAATGCAATTAAACCTAATGTAAAAAAGTGAGTACTTTGATTAACAAACATCAATAAAATATCACCTAATAAAGAAAACCCTAGTGCTAACAAGGTTGTTTTTCTTATGCCACTTGATAGCTTGTGCGAACTATTAATGAACAAGACCATTAGGCTAATTACAATAGCTGGTTTCGCTAAATAGTGTGCCAATGCTAATTCTGGCACTGAACCAGTAATTAATTCAAATAAAACTATAATAAAGAATAGTATAGTAAACTGCCTTTCTGTAATTGTTAGCATGGGTTTTATTTAGATTCTTGTGCCAAAGATATTCAATTCATCCTCCTTTTATAACAGTTCGGTTAATTTAATTAAGAAACACATAAAAATGCCTCAATTTTGTATCACAATCAAAAACGAACAGTATAAATCAATCAATCAATGAAAACGCTAATCACTTTAATAACTTTCCTTTTCGGAAGTATTATTTATGAGCAAACTACCAGATAGAATGGCACTTAAACCAGCTACAGATCAATTCTTCTTTGTAGGGTTCTTTTTGACTATTACTGAAGATGGTACGGATAATCAATGAGACAATCTTTAAATTGTTAATATGAGTCTTCAGTTTCAAATATGACTTTTGTCATAATTCTTACGCCATATGATGATTAACTTTATGGTATTAAATTAAACGTCATGGAACTCAAAAAGAACCCAAAAGCCAATGTAGGTCGAAACAGCAGTTTATATTTTGCTGTTGGCTTAAACGTAATGTTAGTTCTTACTTATTTAGGACTAGAACATAAGACTTACGATAAATCTAGTACAAAGATTGATATCTTAATGTTAACAGAACAGCTAGAAGAAGAAATTCCAATTACCACTATCAATATTCCACCTCCACCACCTCCACCAAAAACAGTAGTTTCAGAATCTATTACTGTGGTAGAGGACGTTGAAGATATTGAGGAAACTGTGGTGGAAAGTACAGAAATTGGACTGGATGACATTATTGAGGATGTTGTTGCAGTAGAAGAGGTTGAGGTAGAAGAAATGGAAGAAGATATAGAAGTACCTTTCGCAGTTATTGAGAAAGTTCCTGTATTCCCGGGGTGTAAAGGAAGTAATGCAGAATTAAAGGCGTGTTTCCAGAAAAAAATGCAAGAACACCTACATAAAAACTTTAGATATCCTGTAGTAGCTTCAGAACTAAATATTCAAGGTAAAGTATTTGTATTCTTCCTAATTGATAAAAATGGTAAGGTTACTAAAATAAGAAGTAGAGGTCCGGATAAGTTATTAGAAACTGAAGCAGAAAGAATTATAGGACTACTACCTAATATGCAACCAGGAAAACAGCGTAATAAACAAGTTGGCGTGCCATACAGTATACCAATTAACTTTAAATTACAACAACAATAAACTAAATTATAACACTTGGTTTAGAATAATTTGATTGATGATGAAATCCCTTGAAAAAGGGGTTTTGTTGTGTGTTATGCTTTGTTTTTTAGAAAATACCAATTGATCAGTGAACCTTCAAAAGTGAAGTTTCCATCAGGAATAAATCCTATTTTTTTTAAAATTTTATTGGATACCACATGATTAACATCAGCACAAGCATTTATTTCATTTAGCCTTAATTCATTAAAACCATACTCAAGAGATCCGATTGCGGCTTCTGTAGCATAACCATGTCCCCAATATATTTACTTGAGCCTGTATCCTAAATCATAATAATCAAACTCTGTCCGCAGTTCCCTTTCAAATTTTATACCAGACCATCCAATAAATTCTTTAGTTTCTTTATTTATTATTGCTAATCTTCCAATACCAAATTCCTCGTATTGCTTCAATACATTTTTAATTTGATTTTGGCTTTCTTCTAATGATTTTACAGGGTTGTTTCCCAAATGTTTATGGACCTTAGGATTAGAATCTAATTCAAATAAATCGGTTGTATCCGATTCTGTTAGACGCCTTAAGTAAAGGCGTTCAGTTTCTATTAAATAACTCATTTCCACTTAATATTACAGCCCATACTTGGTTTTTGATTCTGATTTATCGGTGAATTATTAACTAGTCCATCAATAGCACTCCTGAGATCTTCGCCAGTAACAGGAACTTCATTTCCTGGTCTAGAACCATCCAACTGGCCAGTGTAAACGAGATTTAAATCACTATTAAATAAAAAGAAATCAGGTGTACACGCAGCGTCATAGGCTTTTGCTATATCTTGTGTTTCGTCATATAAATATGGAAAAGGGTAGTGGTTATCTTTGGCATGTTGCTTCATTTGGTCTGGACCATCTTGAGGATAATTGATAACATCATTACTTGAAATAGCAATACAGTTTATACCTTTTGACTTATAATCAATTGTAAGCCTCACAAGTTCTTTATTTACATGAATTACAAAAGGACAGTGGTTGCAGATAAACATAACTAAAGTTCCTGTTTTTCCCTTTAAATCTTGCAAGGATTTAATTTTGTTGTCCTTTGTGTCAATCAGAGAAAATTCAGGTGCTTTTGTGCCTAATGGTAGCATATTAGAAGGTGTTAAAGCCATTGTATTTTTTTTAGTTTTATTTAGTAATTTTAGTGAATGGATAAGATAATAACATTTGAAGACTTTACAAAGGTAGATTTAAGGGTTGGTACTATAACTGAGGTTAATGATTTTCCAAATGCACGCAAACCTGCTTATCAGCTCACAATTGATTTTGGTGATCTTGGTTTTAAAAAGTCTTCAGCACAAATCACAACTCTTTACAAAAAAGAAAATTTACTTAATAGACAGATTGTAGCTATTGTCAATTTTCCAACAAAACAAATTGCAAATTTCATGAGCGAGTGCTTAGTTATGGGAGCAGTGAAGGAAAATGATGTTTTTCTTTTGCATCCTGAAACCAAGGTTAAAAATGGAGCTCAAGTATCTTAGACATATTATTCCTAAAGCATAAATGTATCCTTACATCTCATCCCTAAAGAAAATGGCATTCATTAGAAGCCTATTAGTACCATACCAAAATGCTCTAAAGTTTGTATTATCCGTGAAACCAATAATTTTTCCACGCCCTAATCTGCCAATTTTTAAAGGTACGCTCAGGCTTAAACTATCTAGATTTTCTTCAGAAATATAACCACTTAGCAAAGGGGTTTTAGTGTATTGAATAGGATTGTTATAACTGTTTTTATCTGCATTGATAAACAATGTTGTATTTCTAAACATTGGCAATTCATCACTTGTCACTCCAAAATTAATCGGATGCGATCTATCAATACTTGTGTTAAAGATGGCACCACCAATGACTTGAGCACCTCTAAAATCACTACGTTGCTCAAAACTGATAGTCTTCGCTTTCAAATTATTTCGTTTTTTGAAATTAATTTTCATTAATTCCTTACTATTGATCCAGCGAAGTGCATTTCGATATGCTACAAGTGTGCCGCCATTTTCAATCCAAGACTTCATTTTTTTGGTGTTACTTTCACTTAACCCTGAGTTAGAATTTACCATAATAATGGTATTATATCTATTCAAATCAACTCTACCTAAATTTCTGGTATCGACTTTTGTTGCAACAATATCATATCGTGTATCTAACAAATGCCAAATTTCACCTGCATCATAAGAGGTCATTCCATCACCAACTAATAAAGCAACTTTTGGCACCTCTACTGTCCTAAAGTTGCGGCTACCAAGATCTACACCTTTGTTCTGACCAGTTGATACTGCATCAATAGTTATATGGCTTTCTTGTGCTAAATCATTTAAAGTTGTATACAGTTCTGAAGTACTAATATTTTGATTTTTAGCTGGAATTAATATTGTGCCATAATCATAGAACTTACCATTTGCATTAAATCGCTTCATACCAACTTTAGCTCTAATTTCTTTTTTAAGTAAGGCGTTAAGCAGTTTAGGCGTGTAATATTCATGCCATTCAAACAAATAAGCATATTCACTTTTTGAAGTTACACCACCTGTGTTTAATTTAAAGTCAGTTACAACATCACCTGCATTTGCAGTTGTAGTCTCGGCATAATCTAAATTGAACGCAAGTGGAAAGGTCCATGCCGATATATCGTAAAATAAACTATCTTGAAATGTGGTGCGTTTCTCAAACATAGCATTTATCAACCTTGTGTTTTTTTGATTTTTAGGTACTATAAATGCATTACCTTTTTTGAATGATTTACCGTCTTCAGAAAAATCAGTTTTCAAATTATGAAATTTGATTTTATGTCTTTTTAGAATTTCTGCTAAATGATATGTTCTAGCCGCATCTTTAAAATTTCCAAAAACAATGGCCTTGTTACCTTGCTTTTTGGCTTCATTCCTAGCGTTTTTGTAAAAGTTGTGTTGATATTGCAAAATGTCCTTTCGCATATTCTTAGCCGCCTCTAAAGTTGACAATGCTGTAGTGAATTGATTGCGAATCGTAAACGGAAATGTAAGAATACCATTATCGCTCTCTTGCACATGCCCTCGGGAACTTGCCTGTTCAAATAGAATTCCTATACTACCATTAATATCTGGGAAAGTAGAACCTTTACCATAATAAAAGTCATCAAAACTTTCTTCAGAGTAGTATAAGGAACCAATATTATCTAATGCTTTAGCGTGATAGGTGCCAATCTCCTTAGTTAACTCTTGATTTAATTTTGGTGTTAAAGGATGTGTTCTAGATGGTATACCAGGTTGAAAGAAAAAAGTAGCGTTTGTACCCATTTCATGGTGATCTGTTAAAATGTTTGGTAACCAGTTGTGAAATGTATTGATACGTGCTCTAGACTCTGGTAACTGCACTGGTAGCCAATCTCTGTTCATATCAAACCAATAATGATTGGTACGTCCACCAGGCCAAACTTCAGAATATTCTCTATCATTTGGGTCTGGATTTAGATTCATATTCCTATTTGTATTTGCCCAATAAGCAAAGCGTTGTAATCCATCAGGGTTATAAGATGGGTCAAATAATATAACCACATTGTCAAGTAACTCATTTATTTCTGGACCTTCTGCTGCGGCCAAATAATATCCTGCTAAAAGTGATGCATTTGAACCACTAGGTTCATTACCATGTATCGAAAACCCTTGGTAAACAACTATTGGTCTGTTTTGGGTATCTGTATTGTTAGATTCAGTTGCATTTAAATGCTCTTGTTGTATCTGCTCAATATTGCTATGATTTTTTGGAGATGTTATTGTAAGTAAGAGTAACGGCCTGCCTTCAAAAGTCTCCCCTCTATTTTCAATAGTTATTCTATTTGAGGCATCAGCAAGGGCATACATATATTGTACCAATTTATCGTGCGTTATGTGCCATTCTCCAATATTATGACCAACTATACTCTGAGGTGTTGGTATACTAGGGTTGTATGTGACATTTTGTGGTAAATAGTAAGATGAATCGGTCTGGGACTGTGAGAAAAGTAGGGTAGTAGTTAAGAAGAACAATAAAATACTTCGTAGCATAATAATTTAAGTTAGTTAGGTTATAAAAATAAAAAAACCGTTACGCAACGTAACGGTTTTTTATTTTAATTTAACAAAAGTGTCTACTATATATCGTCAAAACTGATATCTGTAAAACTTTCGGTAGTTGGTTCAGTATCTTGAGGAGTTTTGGCTTCCTGCTGAACGAAGTCATCTTCTCTTTTGTAATCTTTTTGGTGTCTTTCGCTAATTACTTCTTCCCCTTTTTCATTAATGATGTAATCCGTCATTTCACCTAAAATATCTCTAAACTCAGCAAAGTCTTCCTTGTAGAGATAGATTTTGTGTTTTTTATAATGAAATGAACCATCATCATTAGTGAATTTTTTACTTTCCGTAACTGTTAAATAATAGTCTCCAGCTTTAGTAGCTCTTACATCAAAGAAATATGTACGTCTACCAGCGCGTAGCACTTTAGAGAATATTTCTTCTTTGTCCATCATTCCATAATCACTCATATATCGTTTATTTAAATTCTATCCAAAAATCTAAAAAAAATGTAAACTAACAAATAATTTAATGCATTTCTTTTTCGGAGAGTTGTTTTGTGTAGAGCTCCTTATAATAGCCGTCTGTGTTTACTAAGGATTCATGGTTTCCTTTCTGAATAACCTTACCATGTTCTAATACGATAATGGTATCCGCATTTTTAGCAGAAGAAACTCTATGGCTAACAATTATAGTAGTTTTGTCCTTAGTCAGTTTTACCAAATTTTTGAGAATTTTTTCTTCAGTCTCGGTATCTACCGCAGAAAGACAATCATCAAATAATAATATATCTGGTTTTTTAATAATTGCTCTCGCTATGGAAACCCTTTGTTTTTGTCCACCAGATAAGGTTATACCACGTTCCCCAAGTATGGTATCGTAACCTTTTTTAAATCCTATTATGTTTCGATGAACTCGTGCATTTTTTGCAGCTTCAATCACTTCTTCATCTGTGGCATCCTCTTTACCGAACTTAATATTATTTTTTATAGTATCTGAAAATAAAAATGCGTCTTGTGGTACGTACCCAATACTTTCTCTTAGGCTATTGAGGTGGAGTTCTTTTATTGATTTGCCATCAATTATAATATTGCCATTATCAACATCATATAATCTACCTATTAAGTCTAATATGGTGGATTTACCAGAACCTGTTTTACCCAGTATAGCTAAAGTTTTACCAGAATCAATCTTAAAACTAATTCCTTTAAGTGCTTCAATATTTGTATCTGGATAAACAAATGAGACATTTTTAAATTCAATATCACCTTTAATAGCTGTTTGTGTATCTGCAAAATTCTTTATATCTGGTTCGGTTTTCAAAAACTCATTGATACGTTCTTGAGAGGCTTCGGCTTGCTGTACTAATGAGGTTACCCATCCAACGGTTGCAACAGGCCAAGTGAGCATATTTACGTAAATAATAAATTCTGCAATAGTACCAATATTTTCTATTTCACCATTCATATATTGCAATCCTCCAATATAGATTACTATTAAATTACTAAGGCCAATTAATAAGATCATCAAAGGGAAAAACAAAGCTTGTACCTTGGTTAAATTGATTTGTTTTTGTCTGTTTTCTGAAGAAAGCCCTTCAAATTCAGTATTCGTTCTGGTTTCGATCCCATAAGATTTAATTACTGATATACCGCTAAAAGTTTCTTGAGAATAGGTTGAAAGTGTAGACAAAGATTCTTGTACAATTGTACTTCTCTTGTTTATAAGCCGACTCAATTTATATATTGAAAATGATAATATCGGTAAGGGTAGTAGCGTGTACATTGTTAATTTAGGCGCGGTACTAACCATATATATTAATGCCACACAAAACAAGGTAATAGTATTCATGGTGTACATAATAGCTGGCCCAACATACATGCGTACTTTACCGACATCTTCACTTATACGATTCATTAAATCACCTGTTCTATTCGACTTGTAAAAGTTGAGAGAAAGCACTTGATAATGCTGATATATTTCGTTCTTCAAATCATACTCAATATATCTCGATACATTAATAATGGTTTGACGCATTAGAAACGTGAACATTCCTGCAATAACTGCTGCACCAACTAAAAAAAGAATATTTGTTATCAATTCAGACTTAAAAACTTCATAAGATATTTTACCATAAAATCTATCAGAAACTACGTTAATTGAAGCGCCTACTAATCTAGGCGTAAAGAGTGCAAAAATTTTAGCTAGAATGGTAATACTTATACCAATGATTAATCGATATCTGTACTTAAAAAAATACTTATTAAGATGCTTTAGTGCTTTCATGTTGCATTTGGTCGGTCAAAAGTATTACGATAATCCTATTTAATCGTTAATATTTTGCTAATCCTCTAGTATTGATTTAAATTTGCATGTTGTTTTTAAACAATTTTTAATATCCTAAAATCTCAATATGACTTCAGAAGTTATGGACTCGAAAGATTTGTCAAAAGTCGATCCGGTTTTTGGTCAAGCATCTTTTGATAATCACGAGCAAATTGTCTTTTGCAATGACAAAGATACTGGTTTAAAAGCTATAATTGGTATTCATAATACCGTTTTAGGACCTGCATTAGGTGGTACCAGAATGTTACCATATAAGAATGAGTGGGAAGCATTAAATGATGTGTTACGTCTCTCCCGTGGCATGACATTTAAATCTGCAATTACAGGATTGAACCTAGGTGGTGGAAAGGCAGTTATTATTGGTGATTCCAAAATACAAAAAACACCTGAATTAATGAAACGATTTGGTGAGTTTGTACATTCACTAAATGGCAAATACATTACAGCAGAAGATGTAGGAATGCATACTGAGGATATGGATATTGTAAGGGAAGTTACACCTTATGTTACTGGAATATCTGAAAGTAAAGGTGGTGCTGGTAGCCCATCTCCAATAACTGCCTATGGCGTATTTATGGGAATGAAGGCGGCAGCTCAATTTAAGTACGGTTCTAATATACTCGAAGACAAAAAAGTATTTGTTCAAGGTATAGGTAGTGTAGGCGAAGCTTTGGTTGAACATTTGGTTAATGAAGGTGCAGATGTATATATTACTGACATAAATAAGGAGCAATTAGAATTTGTAAGTAATAAATATCACGCTTCTATTTATGAAGGTGATGATTTGTATAACGAAGAAATGGATATCTATGCACCATGTGCGCTTGGAGCTACTGTTAATGACGAAACTATTTATAGATTAAAGGCAGATATTATTGCAGGTGCGGCAAATAATCAACTGGTCGAAGAAACTAAACACGGCAGAATATTACAAGATAGAGGTATTGTATATGCTCCTGATTTTTTAATTAATGCAGGTGGAATTATAAATGTTTATGCGGAGTTAGAAGACTATGACAAGCAAGAAATAATAAGAAAAACCGAGAATATTTATAATACCACTCTTGAGATTTTAGATAGTGCTAAAGCAAATAATCTTACCACTTTTGAAGCGGCTTACAAAATAGCACGTGAGCGTATTGAAACTAGAAAACGAGAAAATTCTAAATAATTTTTTTCAGAATTAAATAATAGTATTTTTGCAAGGTGAATCACAAGATGGTTCACCTTTTTTAAACACCATATAAGAAGTTCTTAAACATGCTAAACAGAAGACACATCAGAATTAAAGTAATGCAATCATTGTACGCTTTTAATGGTACTGAAAGTGATGATCTTACAAAAGATGAAAAGTTTTTACTTCAAAGTATAGATAGCATGTACGACTTGTATTTATCAATTTTAGCTCTGCTCACAGCAATACACAAGAAGAGCAAGGATTATCACAAAAAACTTCAGAACATACATTTAGCCACAGAAGATGGCGTGGAAAACAGTTCTAATTTTGCCAATAACCAATTCTTAGAATTAATTAGTGGCAATACATTATTGCAACAAACTATAACTAAAAAGAAATTAGACTTTTGGGATTTGGATTCAGAATATGTGGATATACTTTTTAAGTTAATTCTGAAAAGTAAGATTTACAGTGAATATTCTGGCAATGATTTTAATAATGATAAGCAGTTTGTATTAGACATATATTCAGAAATTATTGCTCCAAACGATAAGCTTTACGACTATTTTGAAGATAAGCGTTTGACTTGGGTAGATGACTTACCTGTAGTCAATACATCCTTGATTAAAATATTTAGAAAATTAAAACTCAATGCTCCTGAAACGGCTTTATTATCTGAGCTTTACAAGGATATGGACGATAAAAAATTTGCAACAGACCTACTGAGAAAAACATTATTGAATACATCTAGCTTTAGTGAAGAAATTGCCAAGAAGACCACGAATTGGGATTCAGAGCGGTTAGCAAGTTTAGACGGTGTGCTTCTTAAAATGGCGATTTGCGAATTTCAGAAATTCCCTTCAATTCCTCATAAAGTAACTATTAATGAATATTTAGAGATTGCAAAAGAATATTCTACACCAAAAAGTAGTTTATTTATCAATGGTATTTTAGATAAAATCGTTAAAGAATATCAAACAAACAATTTGCATCCAAAGTCTGGGCGTGGTTTGAGGTAAAGCGTATATTCTTACAAAAAATCCAGAAGCACCTTTAAAAATTTTAATTGGTTGAAATAATTATTAACTTCGCAACCCACAAAGAATCATAAATTTAAATAATAAAGTGATGAAAAAAGTAATCTTAGGACTTAGCGCATTATGTATGGTAGTCTTTACATCTTGTAAAGAAGATGCAGCAAGTAAAGTAAAAACAGAAAACGTTGCCGTAGCGGCAAAAAGAGATGCTAACGCAGGTAATTTCCCTGTAATTGCATTAGACAAAACCACACACGACTTTGGTACTATTATGGATGGTACTCCTGTAGAGACCGTATTCAATTATACAAATACCGGTAACTCAATGTTGGTTGTAAGTAATATCAAAAGCACTTGTGGATGTACAGTACCAAATAACTGGACAAAAGAAGTTGCACCAGGAGAATCAGGTCAATTTACTGTAAAGTTCAATGGTAAAGGAAATGGAAAAGTTTCTAAGTCGTTAACAATGACTACAAACACAGAAAAAGGTAAAGAAATTGTAAAAATTACTGCGATGGTTCAAAAGGATCCAAACGCACCAGTTCAAGCAGCTGGAAAAGCAAGCATCAATCCTTTATCTACAACTAAGACATCGACTCAACCTGGACACGAAGGCCATAACCACGACTAAATATTTATTAATGGAAGGATTAGGATCTTTTTTACCATTTATTGCAATTTTTGCTGTGATGTATTTCTTTATGATTGCGCCACAAATGAAACGTGCAAAACAAGAAAAGAAATTTGCGAGCGAATTAAAACGCGGTGATCGTGTTATTACCAAAAGTGGCATGCATGGTAAAGTTGTTGATCTAAACGATAAAGACAATAGCTGTGTTATAGAAACACTTGCAGGTAAGATTAAGTTTGATCGCTCTGCGATTTCTATGGAAATGAGTAAAAAACTAAATACAACTGCTGTTGCTAAGAAATAACAGTTTGTAATTAAGATTAAAAAACCCCGCTTTTACAGCGGGTTTTTTTATTAGCAGTTTTTGTATTTGTCATTAAGGCCTACACCCTTTAAAATCAACGGTAATATTTTTTCAATACGTGAAAGTTTGGTGACCTCCAGTTTTGCGCTTGAGATATAATCGCAATACTCGCGTTGTTTCCTAAGAGTTAATGCTTTAAATGCATTGCTAACATCTTTATTGTCTCTAAAAACATGTTCTAATTTTGCTGGTACTTTTACTGGTTTTGTATTTCTGGTAGGTTTAATTTCTTTTCCCAAGAGCTGATTTTCAGTTGCTTCTTTAATGTACTCTAATAAAGTAGCTTCATTGATTTGATCTTTATGCGTAAAGCGCATTTGCCTTAATGCTATAGTTTTATTCTCTTGAGCATTTATTAATAGATTATGTTTGTCCTTTAAAAACACACCATTAAAAAACCAAAGACCAAAGTGGTTTTTAAAGGCGCTAAAACCAACCACATTCTTTCCATTTAGTGTATAAGTAGGTGCACTCCACTTAATTGTTTCAACCAGCTCTGTTTTGTTAATAATAGATCTAATTAATTTAAGTTCTTCACCATAATGAGAGTTTTCCTCAATGTATTCTTCAACTGAATAGATTTTTTTCGTTTTGAGAATTATTCTTTAGCTATATTTTGTGGCTGTTAATTCAGCTATTTTACAAATAACTTCAACCGCCTTCTGAATACTTTCTACTGGCACATATTCATAACGTCCATGAAAATTGTGTCCTCCTGCAAATATGTTTGGGCATGGCAATCCCATATAGGATAGTTGAGAACCGTCGGTTCCACCTCTAATAGGTTTTATTAAAGGTTTAATGCCTAAGGATTTCATTGCTTCTTCAGCAATATCTACAATATGCATCACTGGTTCTACTTTTTCTTTCATATTAAAGTACTGATCTTTTAATTCAATTGAAAAAATGTCAGATTCAAATTTTGTGTTTAAATCGTTCACTATTTTCTCCATTAAAGATTTACGCGCTTCAAACTTTTCTTTGTCATGATCCCTGATTATATATTGAAGTGATGTTTCTTCAACCTTTCCTTCAATTTTTGTCAAATGAAAAAAGCCTTGGTATCCTTCAGTATGTTCTGGTGTTTCTAATCTTGGTAATGAATTTATAAATTCAGTAGCATAATACATTGAATTTATCATTTTTCCTTTTGCATATCCTGGATGAACAATTTTTCCTTTAGCCTTTATAACTGCACCAGCAGCATTAAAATTTTCGTATTCTAATTCTCCAATCTGGCTACCATCCATAGTATAAGCCCAATCCGCACCAAATTTATCAACGTCAAATTTATGAGCGCCTCTCCCTATTTCTTCATCAGGAGTAAATCCAACCCTAATTTTACCATGTTTAATATGTGGATTGTTTATAAGATACTCCATTGCGGTGACTATTTCCGTGATTCCTGCTTTATCGTCAGCTCCAAGAAGTGTTGTGCCATCTGTTGTTATCAGAGTTTTACCTTTATATAATAATAAATCTTCGAAATAACTTGGGGATAAAATAATGTCCTGTTCTTTATTGAGAACAATGTCTTTACCATCGTAGTTTTCAATTATTTGTGGTTTAACATTAGCTCCTGTAAAGTCTGGTGAAGTATCAAAATGCGAAATAAAACCAATGGTAGGTACGTCAAAATCTACATTACTTGGCAGGGTAGCCATGATATAGGCATTTTCATCTATAGTTATATCGCTCATACCAATGGCTTTCACCTCCTCAACAAGTTTGTTTGCTAAATCCCATTGCTTTTTTGTACTTGGTGTTGTGTTAGAATTTGGATCTGATTCTGTATCTATCGTTATGTAACTTATAAATCGCTTTATAATATGTTGCATGTTTATTGTTTTTATCAAAAATAATAACAAAACCTAATAAAGATTAAAGAGAATTAAATTTGTTAATAATTAATTATTTACTAGATAAATTTTTTTACTTTTAATTTTTTATCGCCAAATAATCAACCAATGCGTAATTACTTCGTTATTTTATTTGCATTTTTTGTGACCATAAATGCATATTCACAATCAAAGACATACAAAATTGGTTACCTGTTGGAAAAATCTTCTGTTGAAATCGAAGCTCTTTTGGATGATCTTTCAAGTGAGATTTCTGCAGTAGTTGGTGAAGATGCAATTATGGAATTTCCAACGGAATATAGGCTTGTAAATAACTTTAGTACAGATCAGGCAATAATTAATTATAATCAACTAATTAATAATGACGCGGATATAATTGTAGCATTTGGAAAAATCAACAACTTAATTATAACAAGGAACAGTTCGTTTCCCAAACCAACCATTGTTTTTGGAACTTTAAGTGAAGAATTGATAGCCAATGAAGAAACACTAAATGAGATACCAAATTTCACTTCAATTACTACAACTCATTCTTTTAAAAAGGATTTAAGTGTATTTAAGGAATTAGCAAAACCCGAAAAGATTGGAATAGCAGTTGAACAACCATTTGTAGACGATTTAAGAATTGAAGATACTTTTATAAAGATAGGTGAGGAGTTAGGTATAGAAATAAAATTACTTCCTTTCACGTCATTAAATGATATTATTTTACAGTTAGATGGATTAGGTGGTCTTTATCTCGCTGGAGGATTTTATTTGTCAGATGAAGAGATTGCAAATTTGGCGAAAGAATTAATTGAACGAAAAATTCCTTCGTTTTCTGCTAATCCAGAAAAGGATGTAAAGAATGGAATCTTAGCAAGTAACTATGATCAGTCAGGCCTGAATCAGTTTTTTAGAAAAATTGCCTTGACCATAGAATCTATTGTTACCGGTGATGAACTTTCTGGTGTGGGTACCAAAATAGATTCTAAACTTAGTCTTACAATTAATTACAATACTGCACAGAAAATCGATTTACCAATTAAATATAGTTTAATAGCTACAACTACTTTTATTGGTGATCCTAAGCTCAAAGTTGCTGAGAAAAACTATAACCTTGTAGGTGTTTTGCAAGAAGCAATTGCCAAGAACTTGGATTTGCAAACCTTGAGTAGAGATATTACCCTTACAGAAAAGGATGTACAAATTGCAAAAAGTGATTATTTACCGAATGTTTCTGCAGGTGCCACAGGATCTTATGTAGATCCAGAATTAGCAACTGTAAGTAATGGTCAAAATCCAGAGATTACTACTTCTAGTAACGTCACTTTGCAACAAACTGTATTCTCTGAATCAGCAAATGCCAATATTAGCATTCAGAAATCTTTGCGCGAAGCACAGAAAGAAAATTATAACAGTGAAGCATTGAATGTCATTTTAAACGTAGCGACGGCCTATTTTACCACTTTAATTTTAAAGTCAAATTTGGCTATTCAAAGTAAGAATCTTGAACTAACAAAATATAACCTAAGGATAGCTACTGAAAATTATGAAGCTGGACAGTCTGGTAAATCTGATGTGTTGAGATTTCGCTCAGAAATGGCTCAAAACACGCAACAACTGATAGAAGCAATAAATCAGTTAGAACAAGGCTATTATACCTTGAATCAGCTACTAAATAACCCTATTGATACAGATATTGACGTTGATGAAGCTGAGTTGAAAAAGGGAATTTTCAGTAATTATAATTATGAGCAACTGGGACAGTTTTTAGATGACCCAACCTTAAGAAAACCATTCGTGGATTTTTTAGTTCAAGAAGCAATATATAATGCACCTGAACTTAAGGCATTGCAATACAATATTGAAGCCACAGAAAGAAGTGAACGTCTATATGGAGCGGGCCGATTTTTGCCTACTGTAGCCCTTCAAGGCCAATACTACTATGAGTTTTCAAGATCGGGTGCTGGCGTAGATTTTCCAACTGGTTTTCCTTCAATACCGGAAGGCTATTATAACTTGGGATTAAATGTCTCAATACCAATATTTAATCAGAACAAACAAAATTTAAACCAACAAATTGCTTCGATTCAAAAGGAACAACTGGAAATTTCTAAAGAAAATATTGAACTTAATATTGAAAAGAATATCAATGATTCTGTTATAGAACTCGTTAATCAAATTTCAAATATAGAGTTATCCAAACTTTTTGAAGATACAGCAAAAGAAGCGCTTGATTTAACTCAGACTTCTTATGCCAATGGTGCAGTTAATATTGTACAATTATTAGATGCCCAAAATAACTATTTGCAAGCACAATTGGCTAGTGCAAATGCAACTTACAACTATTTACAGAGTGCCATGCAACTCGAGCGTTCACTTGGGCTTTTCTTTTTGTTGCAAGATCAATCTGAACGTGAGGCATTTGCTCAACGATTTTTGGAATTTTTAAATAATAACGAAGACTAAGTAAAAATTAAGAAAAGAACAATGATAATCAATCGTATTTTTAAAGTTAGTAGCCTTTTTATATTTTGTTTTCTACTAAGTTGTGGAGAAAATGAAGTTAAAGAAGAGGTTGTATTAAGGCCAGTTAGATATAGTGAAGTCGGTTATGTTGGAGGTGATAAATCTAGAAGTTTTAGTGGAACCGCAAAAACGGAAAAAATTATAAATCTTAGTTTTAGAAGTAGTGGGATTGTTACAAAACTAGACATGAAATTAGGCCAAAAAGTAAGAAAAAATGATTTGCTTGGAACTTTGGATAACGTTTCTGCTAGATTAAATTATGAGTCTGCAATAGAGTCTAAAAATAGTTCAGAGTCTCAAATGAATACTGCCAAACTAGCTTTAAACAGGGTAAGAACACTCTATGAAAAAGGAAGTTCATCTTTAAGCGATTATGAGGATGCAAAAAACTCCTATAGAACTGCTGTTGCAAGCTTTGAATCTTCTAAACGTAGTGTTGCAATTCAGCAAGATCAAATAAGATTTGGATACTTGTATGCGCCAGAAGATGGTGTCATCGCTTCTGTTAGTGCAGAAGTAGATGAAAATGTCTCACCAGGACAAACCATAGGTGTGTTAAATGCGGGTAGTGCCATTGAGATTTCATTAGGTTTACCAGAATCTGTGATCAATGCAGTTAAGAAGGACATGAAGGTAAGGGTATCTTTTACAGCAATTCCAGAAGAAAACTTCAATGCAGTTGTTACAGAAGTGGCACCTGCAGTTGATCAAAATACGTCGACTTATCCTGTAACTGTAATGGTTACAGATAGAGATGATCGCATCAAGAGTGGTATGGCAGCATCGGTTAATTTTGAGTTTGTTTCTGAATCACTAGACAAAAAAACAATGGTTGTCCCAGCTAATGCAGTCGGTGAAGATGGTAATGGTAGATTTGTTTTTATAATTGAGGAATCTGATGAAATGACAACCGTAAACAAACAACCAATAACCATTGGTAATTTGACTCCTGAAGGATTTGAAGTGGTATCTGGATTACGAATTGGACAAAAGATTGCTACTGCAGGATTACAAACGCTCCTTGATGGACAAGAAGTTAAACTTAATTAATAAGTATCAATGAATTTAGCTTCATTTTCAATAAACAGAAATCGCATAACTTTTACTGTACTATCAACAATTATTCTTTTAGGTATTGTAATGTATAAATCTCTTCCACGAGATAGTATGCCACCATATACCGTAAGAGTTGCTACAATAGTTTCTTCCTTTCCTGGCTCTAGTCCAGAACGTGTGGAACAATTAGTAACTGATAAGGTAGAAAAAGTAGTACAAGAACTTCCAGAATTAAAAGAGGTAAGTAGTACTTCTAGATCTGGTCTATCTGTTGTTTCAGTTGAATTAAAAGAACAAGTTGAGCCACAGGACTTACAACCGGTTTGGGATAGGTTAAGGCGAAAATTATCTCAAATTAAAGGATTGCCATCTGGTGTAAATCCAAATCTTGATGATGATGGCATTGGTGAGGTATTTGGTATAGCCGTTGGTCTTGTTATTGATGGATTTACATATGCAGAGGCAAAGGAATATGTAGATGATATAAAGGATGATTTAATAAAATTAGATTTAGCAGCGAAGGTTGAATTAGGTGGAGTACAAGACGAACGTATTTTTATTGAATTTGATAACGACAGATTAAAAGAGTACGGATTATCTGCCTCGAAACTTCAAAATATTATTAGCTCTACAAATATTTTGAGTTCAGGTGGGCAGATAAATTTAGGTAATGAACGTATCATATTAGAACCAACAGGGAATTTTAATTCTATTGAGGATATCAAAGAAACTTTAATTCCAGTTGGTGATGGCACACAATTAGTTTATTTAGGTGATATCACGAGTGTTAGACAAGATTATATTGATCCTCCAAGTCAGTTAGTCACGGTTAATGGACAGGAAGCAATATCCATGCACATAAGTCTTAAAGAAGGGGCAAATGTCATTCAGTTAGGTGCAGATATAGATAAGATTGTTGGGAAATGGGAAAGGATATTACCTGTAGGGTTAGAACTTAAAAGGTTGTCGTCATTAGATTCCTATATTGACTTGAAAATTGGTGCTTTTATCGTAAATTTAATACAAGCTATCGTAATTGTTCTTGTAGTGATGCTTATATTCTTAGGGTTAAGAACAGGTGGTATAATTGCTAGTCTTATCCCAATGGTAACCATCATGACATTGATGCTTATGGGCGTTATCGATATGGGACTTAATCAGGTAACCCTAGCGGCTTTAATTATGGCCTTAGGTATGATGGTAGATAATGCCATTGTTGTTGCAGAAACAATAATGGTAAAAATGGAAAATGGTGTTGATGCAAAAACTGCAGCAATTGATGCCTGTGGAGAATTATTTACTCCGTTATTGATATCTACTTTAACGACTTCAGCCGCATTTTTAGCCTTTTATATGGCAGAATCTACCATGGGAGATATTGTTGGCCCTATTTTCGTAGTTATATCTTTAGCTCTATTGTCTTCTTGGATATTGGCCTTAACGGTAATTACGCTACTTTGTTTTCTATTCTTAAAAATTACACCTAAAGCAGAAAAAAAGGATAGTTTAATTGATAAAGTAATCAATAATTTAAAGCTCTATTATAAGGATCTAATATTGTTCGCACTATCATTTAAACGCTTAGTAATAGTAATAATAGTCTTGCTTTTTTTCTTGTCTTTAAAAGGATTTGGATTTATTCCATTTATATTTTTCCCGGATAGTGACCGAAATATGGTAACTATTGATATAAATTTACCACAAGGAAATAGAATTGAAGCTACTGAAGATGTGATAAAACAAATAGAAAGCTATATGCTTTCCGACCTTGTTGTCAATGAAACCAGATCTAATGGTATCACAGATTGGTCCGCATATATTGGTAAAGGTCCAGAATCATATGATTTGGGTTATTCACCAGATGAACCAGATCCTAGTTATGCTCATATTTTGGTAAATACTTCAGATTTCACATACAATAATGAAATGGTTGAAAAACTGAATAGTTACTGTTATTATAATTTTCCAAATGCTGATGTTAAAGTAGGATTGTTAGGTTCTGGTGGTGGTGGTACACCAATTGAGATTAAAATTTCAGGAGATGATCCTGATGTATTAGCACAATTGGCGGAGCAGACCAAGCAAAAATTAAGTACCGTGAGAGGTACAAAAAATATTAAAGATGATTGGGGTCCAAAGACAAAGAAATTTGCTGTTAATATAGATCAAAATAAAGCACAGTTGGCAGGTGTAACAAGTGCTGATGTTGCAACATCATTACAAACAGTATTAGATGGTTTTCAAACTGGAGAATATCGTGAGAATGATAAATCAATTCCAATTTTAATGCGTAGTAATGAAAGTCAACAACAAACTTTGGCTTCTATAGAAACATTGAATATCTACGCTCAAAATACAGGTAAAAGTGTTCCTCTTTTGCAGGTAGCAAGTATTGAACCACAATGGCAATATGCTAAGATCAAACGATTAGATATTGATAGAACTATAAATGTTAGTAGTGAATTGAGCGCAACAGGAAACTCCTCTGCAATAATGAAAGAAATGGATCCTTACATGATTGAAGTATCTGATAATTGGCCTGAAGGATATACTTATAAATTTGGTGGTGATGCAGAGAATACGGCAGAGAACATGGGTGCCGTTATTAATTATTTACCATTATCAGGATTTATAATTATTCTTCTTTTGATAATTATGTTTAACTCAGTAAGGAAAACCATTATGGTCGCTGCTACAATACCATTAGGTATTATCGGAGTTGTAATTGGCTTGCTCATTTTTCAGGAACCATTTGGTTTTATGCCATTTCTGGGAGTTATATCATTAGCAGGAATAGTTATAAATAATGCCATCGTACTTATTGACCGTATTCAAATTGAAGAGACTGAAATTAAACGTCCTATTCAAGACGCAATTATAGCTGCATGCTTGCAACGTTTTAGACCAATATTGCTGGCTACATTTACTACTGTACTTGGTCTTATTCCTCTTTATCTTAGTGGAGGGGAAATGTGGGAAGGAATGGCCGTTAGTATAATGATTGGATTATTGTTTGGTACTGTTATAACTTTACTTTTTATACCATCTCTTTATAGTATTTTATTCAAGGTTAATTATAAGGATTATAAGTTTGATGACGCCATATTGGAAGCTTAAAAGGTAATGCTTAATAAATTTTATCCATACAGATTTGAATTATTTCTTATAACTCAACTTGCAGTGTTATTTGGATCTTTATTTATACCCTCTGTATGGTTCGAAAATTTTATTTTACCTACATTACTATTGCTAAATTTATGTTTTGGTTTGTTACTTGTTTCAAAATCTAAAAACTTAACAAGAATCTTGTTTGCTCTCGTGATATTAGCGTTGGGTTTTGTTGTTTTTGAATATTTAGAAGAAGAAAATAGTTTAAATAATATCAGGCTAGGACTTTATTTTATTTTTTATGCGTTGGTAACGCTAGAAATAATGCGCCAAGTCTGGAAGGCGCAAGTTGTTAGTAAAAATGTTATTCTGGGTTTAATAAGCGGTTATATTTCTTTAGGACTACTATCTTTTTTTTTATGTTTAACAATAGAAATTCTTAACCCTGGTTCGTTTTCAGGTATTCAAAATTCTGCCATTAGTCCTAGCAAATCTGAACAATTAATGTACTTTGCTTATATAACATTAATGACAATAGGATACGGTGATATTTTGCCAATAACAGATTTAGCTCAAAAAGCTTCTATGTTTATTGGGTTAATAGGACAATTCTATTTAGTAATATTGACAGCAATTGTTGTTGGTAAATACATTAACCAATCGAGCACTGATTTTAACAAACAATGATTTTTTTAAATATAGAATTATGAAGATTTATAAATTTTTCATACGATTAAAAAATTAAATAGCCATAACTAAAAAAAGCCTTGAAATTCAAGGCTTTTAATTTATTACTTCCTGAAGGTTACTACTGGTCGTTTCGCGTGATTTACAAGATCTTCTGAGATACTACCGCCAAAGAAATGACTTAAGCCCTTTCTGCCATGAGTAATCATCGCAACTGCATCAGCATTAATTCGTCTAGCATAACTTAATACTCCATCTTCAACATTATGATCGGCTATAAAATCAATATTAACGTTTTTGTCATCAAGTTGAGATTGTTTCATAAATTCAGATACTCTTTCGTCAATTTCATCAGAACTCATAAAACTTAAATTAGGTAAATTAACGTGCAGTAGAATTACATTTTCTGATAGTTGGTTTAATAATTCAAGACCAGTTTCTACAGCAGAAATACTTTCTTCCATAAAATCGGTAGCCATAACTATATTTTTAAATTCTATCGATTCAGGTTTAGATTTTACTACCAAAACAGGAATCTCGCTATAACGGACTACCTTTTCGGTGTTAGAACCGGTAAAAATACCATCATGCTCACTATGTCCGCGAGAACCCATTACAACTAAATCTGCCTTTTCATAATTGGCAACATCTGAAACTTCTTTTAAAACTTTGTGATGTTTAATCAATGGTGTCACATGGACTCCTTCTAAATATGGCTTATCTAAAAACTCTTCAAACCTTTTATTGGCCAACATTAGCATAAATGCAGTTTCTTCATTTCTTGCATTACTGGATGATGATATAAGTGATTCAGAAAGTTCTAGCATATGCATTATAATTAATTCTGCATTATGTTTTTTAGCTAGTGCAGCACCTGTTTCTAAGGCATATTCTGAATGGATAGAAAAATCGACTGGAATTATGATTTTTTTCATGATTGTGTTTATTGGTTATATGTCAAAGTTAAGAATTACAACGGTATAATTTAATGACAAATGACAGTTTATTCTGATTTAATTAATGTGTTCTTGAGTCAATAAAAACTAATAAGAATGTTATTTTTGTACAGCAAATTAGTACTACATGTATAAAACTATAATTAGACCTGTTTTATTTTTATTCGATCCAGAAAAAGTACATTATTTTACATTTTCACTAATTCGGAATTTATCAAAAATACCAGGTGTCAAAAGTTTGTTTAGAAGCTTATATCAGATTGAAAACCCAATATTGGAGCGTGAATTGTTTGGGCTCAAATTTAAAAACCCTGTTGGATTAGCAGCAGGTTTTGATAAGGACGCTAAATTGTTTAATGAATTATCAAATTTTGGTTTTGGATTTATTGAAATAGGTACTCTAACACCTAGACCACAACCTGGAAATCCAAAAAAGCGTTTATTCAGATTAAAGTCTGACTCAGCAATTATAAATAGAATGGGTTTTAATAATGGTGGTGTAGAAGAGGCAGTGATAAGGCTTAAAAAGAACAAGGGTGTATTAATTGGAGGTAATATTGGCAAGAACAAGATTACGCCTAACGAAATTGCAATTAATGATTATGAGATTTGCTTTGAGGCTTTGTTTAATTATGTAGATTATTTTGTTGTTAACGTAAGCTCACCAAATACGCCAAATCTAAGGGCGTTGCAAGATAAGGAACCCTTAACAAACCTTTTAAAAGCTTTGCAGGTCTTAAATTTTGGCAAGACGAAATCTAAACCAATACTTCTAAAAATTGCTCCAGATCTAACGGATGAACAATTAATGGACATCATTGATATTGTTAAAACTACTAAGATAGATGGTGTAATTGCAACCAATACCACAATCTCACGTGAAGGGCTTACATGTGCGAATAAATCAGAAACTGGAGGATTGAGTGGTAAACCCTTAACAAAACGATCTACTGAAGTAATCAGATTTTTAGCTAAAAAAAGTAATAAATCATTCCCTATTATTGGAGTAGGAGGTATTTATTCTGCGAACGATGCTTTAGATAAACTTGATGCCGGTGCAGATCTGGTTCAACTATACACTGGGTTCGTTTATGAAGGACCAAAACTTATTAAGGATATTAACAAAGCAATAATAAAAAAGGCGCAGTAAATGCGCCTTTTTATATTTCAAATAGTCTGTTAATCTTTAATAAATGATAAGACCTGACTAGAATTGTCTCTTGTAAGTTTGATAAAGTAAATACCTTCCTTTAAATTTTCAACATTTATGTTTAAATCTTGATTTGAATTTACTTTTAAAGTTTTTATTTTCTGACCAAGTGCATTAAAGATTTCATAATTATCAGGACGTATTCTCGATTTTACAGTGAAGGAATTTGAAGCTGGATTTGGGTACAGGTTAATCTCCTCATTACTAAATTTATTGACGCTAAGTACACCATTAAAGAAACTATTTGTAGTACCGCTGCTAAAATTACCACCACTTGCCAATAAGGTATTATCATCAGACCTTAACTCATAATTTCCATTCCCTGAAGCACAGCAAATTCCATCTCCATAGCTATCATTTATTTCAAACTTGTAGCATAAATCAGGGTTGATTGTAAACATTTCCGTTTTTGTTGTAAAATCATCAACGCCTTCGACGTAAGGTCCTCCAGAATACAATACATTTCCGTCTCCATCTAAAAAGTTCCATGATGTTTCAGCTGGCCAATCGTCCAGTGTTAGGCTCAACTCAATAGTCGTTGTACTAATTTCTTGGGCTCCAACATTGATGTATTGTGCTTTAACTTTACTTATATTGTTTGAACCGTTTGATACTGTTAATGCTACATCATAAGAGCCAACACCATTATAAGTATGTGTTACATTTTGGGTGTTATAATCTACAATGTCATCACCATCTACATCCCACGACCAAGACGTAGCTCCAACACTATTATCAGTAAAACTAACTGTGAGGTCTGTTCCACAAGTTTCGGTTTCATCTGCAATAAAATCAGTACTAAAACTTGGGCATGCCATACTTTCTCTAGAAACTTGATAAATAGCGTTAATTCTGGCATATTGTTGCGGTGAAAATAATGATCTACATCTTTTACGAGAATAAGACATAAAGTTTAATGGATCTGGCTGATAAATCTCTCCATTAGCATCTTGACTAGTAGTATCAGTATAATTGCAATCTACATTAACATTGTTCACTCCCAATTTTGGATCGGCAGGAGTATCACATATGAAGTCACCAGTACTTTCGCAATTAGAACCATTTACGAGCTCTTGAGTAGAGTTAAAGACATTGCTATTTCCGTGGGTATGCGATAATGCAAAGAAATGTCCCATTTCATGAGATAAAGTACTACCATTGGTCGTACAACTATTTGCCATTAAAATAGTCTCTGGACCACCTGGGAAATAAGCATAGCCACAAAGACTACCTCCAGAACTGCTTGTTATTGAGTTTGTAAAATATATATTTATTACACCGTTGACGTTATGAACTGAGGTCATTAACGACTCTTCAGCTTGTTCATAAGTATAATAATCATCACTATTGATATAATTTATTCCATCACATAAAAAGAACTCTATCCCTGCATTTATATAAATTGAATTCATGGTAGCCATTGCATCATTTAATTCCATATCAGTTAAACCACCAGTCCCATCAGATTGTCTAATAATATGTGCCTTAACAGGAACAGAACTTACAACTGTAGAACTTCTACCAGTAAATAGGTTTTGTAGAAACTCAGTTTCTAATTGTTTAATATGCTCCTTTATGGAATTATAATAGTTTTGATTTTCTTCTGTGAATTCAAATCCACATTCATCATTTTGAGAATAACTAGATGAGATTCCAATAAAAAAAAGTACTAAAAATAAGGTGAATTGGCGAAAGAATTTTTGGTTCATTTGGTTTGGTTTTTAATTTTCAAAGCGACCCAATATAAGAAATTACTGACAATTATCCATTTAAATTCGATAATTGGCTTATTTCTTTAACAGTTTACCAAACTAAAAACTCTGACTTGATTTAATCTTCTCCTATTAAATATTATGGTTAATTAAAAATATTTTCATTTAATGTATTTTAGAGCAAAGTTTTGTTTTGAATATAGAAGTACTTTTTTCTTTTGCACTAGCCACATCTGCTCTGGCAATCTCTCCAGGTCCAGATAATATTTATGTGCTGGTACAGAGTATCTCTAATGGCAAGTCATATGGTTTGGCAACCGTTTGTGGTTTAATTACTGGATGTATAATACACACAACCTTATTGGCCTTTGGTGTATCTGCTATTATTAAGGCAAATGAAAATATTTTCTTAGCAATAAAAATTTTTGGAGCCATTTATCTATTGTATTTAGCTTTTATGGTTTATAAATCAGATTCAGAGGTGGATCTTGAAGCTAATGGAGCGCCTAAGAAAAGTTTAAAGGCTCTTTTTGTACAAGGTTTTTTTATGAATGTGCTTAATCCAAAGGTTACCATATTTTTTCTAGCATTCTTTCCTGGTTTTCTATTCAGTGATTCCTTGAGTACCGTGATTCAGTTTTATATACTTGGCGGAATCTTCATGTTAGTATCCTTTGTTATTTTTTCTACTATTGCATTATTAGCTAGTGAAATTAAGACTTACACATTGAGTCATAAGAACTCAGGTAAGGTTTTTAAATGGCTTCAAATTGTTGTTTTTGTTGGAATTGCCATATTCATTCTTATATAAGTTATAGTTATGAATTGGAATGTCTAAACCTTATATTTGGCCAATGAATAAGCACGTTAAACTCATTGAATGTCCTAGGGATGCTATGCAAGGCATCAAGGATTTTATACCCACTGAGAAAAAGGTACAGTATATTCAGTCATTGTTACGTGTTGGTTTTGATACCATAGATTTTGGGAGTTTTGTTTCTCCTAAAGCGATACCTCAAATGGTAGATACTGAACAAGTATTATCGCAGTTAGATTTCAGTAAAACTAAGAGTAAATTGTTGGCGATTATAGCCAATACGCGTGGAGCAAATGATGCTTCTAAATTTTCTGAAATTGATTATTTGGGATTCCCGTTTTCGATTTCTGAGAATTTCCAAATGCGTAATACTCATAAGACCATTGCACAATCCGTGGTCACATTAAATGAAATTTTGGAGATTGCCGATAAATCCAATAAAGAAGTTGTGGTTTATATATCAATGGGATTTGGTAATCCATATGGAGATCCATGGAATGTTGATATCGTGGGTGAGTGGACCCAACGTCTTTCAAAAATGGGTGTAAAGATTCTATCCTTGAGTGATACAATTGGTAGCTCGGATGAGGAAAATATTACTTACTTGTTTTCAAATTTAATACCAAGTTATCCTGATATAGAATTCGGTGCCCATTTGCACACTACACCTTCAACATGGTTTGAAAAGATTGATGCGGCTTATAAGTCTGGTTGTAGACGCTTCGATGGGGCCATTCAAGGTTTTGGGGGATGTCCAATGGCAAAGGATGAATTAACGGGAAATATGCCAACTGAAAAAATGCTTTCTTATTTCACTCAAAAAAAAGCACACGATCTTAATGCCATGAGCTTTGAAAGTGCATATAATGAAGCAACAAAGATATTTGCTAATTATCATTAAATAAAAAAGCTAATTATTTTGTCAAATAACGCCTTTCGCCAATTAACCAATTTATATTTTTTAAAAACTAAACTCTAATCCTAGATTTGCTCCAAAAGGATGACCAGGTCTTAATCCTGCAGGTACTCTAGAAACGGCGTATGTTTCATCTAATATATTTATAATGTTTCCTGTTAGACTTAGTTTATTTGTGAAATGATATTTTGCTGAAAAATCTATAATGAAATTTGATGCAACTAATTGGTCGTTTGGTATATCTCCAGTACCTGCAAGCGTTCTGAATTCACCATTATATCGGCCACTCAAATTCAATTCATATTTTGAGTGTTCTAATGAAATCATTACATTAAATTGATGCTCTGGTATGTAGGGCAATTGATCTCCTTGATTTACTTCACCCCAAATATCATTATTACTATCAAAACTATTTAAGAACTCAGTATTTGTGAAAGTGTAGCCAAATGTTATAGGAAGATTGAAAGTATCATTATCGATTAAAAAATTGTAATTTAACAGTAGTTCGATACCACTAACAGCAACTTCTCCTGCATTAAACTGTTCTAATGAACCAGTACCACCAGTAGCTGCCAAATCACTCCCTAATAAATTGCTATAATCATTAAAGAAACCAATTAATTCACCGCGTAACTCTCCAAACACAAATCTAGATCCTAATTCATAGTTTATACTTTCTTCAGATTTTTGACCTGGTTGATTACTTGGTGGTGAAAATCCTTTATGTACGCCACCAAACAATGATAATTCATTTGTAAAAGCATAATTGAAACCAATACCTGGAATAAAAATATCTATTTTGTTTTGTCTAGATGAAAGCTCTATTCCAGTTCTAAATTGGTCATCACTACCAAAGTCATCACGTTGAAGTATTATATTTTCATATCTCAAGCCAGGAGTAAGAGTAAAATCGTTGAATTTGAGCTTATACATAATAAAGCTAGCGAAGGCGTTAGCATTACTAATTCTGTTACCTTGTGCTCCTCTTTCACCAAGAGAGGTTAAAAACATATTACCATTGACTATGTTGTAACCATCTTCCCATTGAAAACGATCTTCTTCATCATAATGATATCTTAAACCTATTTCAATATCATGAAAGGTATTTTTCCCGTACCAGTGATAATCTAGTTTTGTTTGGATACCTTTAGAATAATAAGCTCTATTATTTGCTTTAACCAAGAGTGCATCATTATCTGAATTAATGTTTCCTCTCAAAATACCCATATGATTTGAGAATTCCATAGGGTCTGATATCACATTAGCAATCTTTTGTTTATCGCCATCAAATACAACATCATCTAGCTTATACCAGTTTCTGTTGAATTTGTTATAATATCCATTTGTGGTTATTCTAAAGTTCTTTGTAAAGTTTAATGTGTGTGTGAGCATAAGCTGTATATGCTCTGCATTCATTTGATCCTCTTGCGATGAGGCATATCTGTTATATGCGTTATCGGCAAAATCTGATTCGGTAAGACCTAAATAAGTTTCGTTAGAGACTTCGTCAGAGTATTGAAATTTTACTTCCAATGCTTGTTTTATATTAGCTTCTGCTTTAGAATTTACCCTAAATTTTGCTACAACCTCATTTATGTCAAAGCCAGTATTACTGCCATCAGTTAAGTTTTTAAATCCGTCAGAATTGTAGTTAAGATACTCAAACATATAACCAATAGAAGGTTTACTATCCCCAACGCGAGCATGTAATTGGCTTGTGTTGAAACTCCCGTAATTTGCTCTTATTTGACCGTTAAAGGAATTTGGAATTTGAGTGGAGATCATATTTATGGCACCTCCTGTTGTAAATGGGCCGTATTGCACTTGACTACTACCCTTAAGAATCTCTACAGCTTGCATTCTAGCAACTGACGGGAAATAATATGCTGAAGGTGCACTGTATGGTGCAGGAGCAATTAAAACACCATCTTCCATTAAAGAAATTTTTGCACTTCTTTCTGGTGACGTACCTCTTAAACTTATGTTTGGTCTTAAGCCAAAACCATCTTCTTCATAAAAAGTGACACCAGGAATACTTCTTAATACTCTATTAATATCTGTATAATTGAATTTTTTGAGTTCTTCGGGAGATATGTAGTAAGCAGAACCAGTTCTGTGTCGAGCAATGTACTTGTTCCCAAAAATGGTATTTGCATTCAATATAACTTCATCAAGTTTTTGAATTGAATCTAGTTGTGATTTTGTTTGATTTTCTTGTGCTTCTAGTTTTATTATTGATACTAAACCAAGCAACGACAGGGCTAATTTTACTTTCATTTATTTAGACTTATTAAAAATAAGAATATGTTCAGAGTGCGAATTTAAGACTGAATTTCGTTTTATCAAAGTTTATTTAGAATAAATAAAAATAAAATTTACTAATAACTGATTTACAGATAATTAAAATGATGCATTTAATGTGAGTGTAAATTCATTTAACCTTTAGTTGACATTAAGTAACCTAAAAAACACTTATATTTGCACGCAATTATATTTTAATTGCAACATGACAGCACACGAAAACAAAATCTTAGGTGAAGGTCTTACCTATGACGACGTACTTTTAGTCCCAGCTTTTTCTCAAGTACTACCTCGCGAAGTTAATATTCAGTCAAAATTCACACGGAATATCACTATCAATATTCCTGTTGTTTCAGCAGCCATGGATACTGTTACTGAGAGCAAGATGGCAATTGCTATGGCTCAAGAAGGAGGTATAGGTGTATTACATAAAAACATGACCATTGAAGATCAATCAGCTAAGGTAAGACGTGTAAAACGTGCTGAAAGTGGGATGATAATAGATCCTGTTACATTACCTATGACTGCGAAAGTAATAGATGCAAAAAATGCAATGCGTGAGCATAGTATTGGTGGTATTCCAATTGTTGATGAAAATGGAACACTAAAAGGAATTGTAACGAACAGGGATTTGCGTTTCGAACATAAGAATGATAAACCAATTGTTGACGTTATGACTGGTGAAAATCTCGTTACGGCACCAGTTGGTACTTCTTTAAAAGATGCTGAAGCCATTTTGCAAGCTAATAAAATAGAAAAACTACTCATTGTTGACGGCAATTATAAATTGGGTGGATTAATTACATTTAGAGATATAACTAAAGTCACCCAGAAACCAATTGCAAATAAAGACACCTATGGTAGATTGCGTGTTGCAGCTGCAATAGGTGTTACTGGTGATGCTGTTGAAAGAGCCGAAGCATTGGTTAAAGCTGGTGTTGATGCTGTTGTTATTGACACGGCCCATGGACATACCAAAGGTGTTGTTCTAGTTTTAAAAGAAATAAAAAAGAAATTTCCGAAACTAGAAGTGATTGTTGGAAATATTGCTACAGGTGACGCCGCAAAATATTTGGTTGAAGCTGGGGCTGATGCTGTTAAAGTTGGTATTGGACCTGGTTCTATCTGTACCACACGTGTTGTGGCAGGTGTAGGATTTCCGCAATTCTCAGCTGTTCTTGAAGTAGCACATGCCATAAAAGGCTCTGGTGTACCTGTTATTGCTGATGGTGGAATTAGATATACTGGTGATATACCTAAAGCCATTGCTGCTGGTGCTGATACAGTGATGTTAGGATCATTATTGGCTGGAACAAAAGAAAGTCCAGGTGAAACAATTATTTACGAAGGGCGTAAGTTCAAGTCTTATAGAGGAATGGGTTCTGTTGAAGCTATGAAGCAAGGTAGTAAAGACCGTTATTTTCAAGACGTAGAAGATGATATAAAAAAGTTGGTGCCAGAAGGAATTGTTGGTCGTGTACCTTATAAAGGAGAACTCTTTGAAAGTATACACCAATTTGTTGGTGGTTTAAGAGCAGGTATGGGTTATTGTGGTGCTAAAGATATTGAGACATTAAAAGAAATTGGTCGATTTGTAAAAATTACAGCTAGTGGCATAAATGAGAGTCATCCACATGATGTGACTATTACCAAAGAAGCACCAAATTATTCTAGATAGTAAATACATAATTTAGACATATAACAGCATCACGTTGATGCTGTTTTTTTTATGGTTTAAATTATATTCCCTTATAATTATGTTAATAACTATATTAGCAAAATAGCCTAGCACTTATCTTTGCAAAAACCTATGAAAAAAAAGAAAATTGTAATTATTGGAGCGGGTGTTGCTGGATTAGCATCAGCAATTCGCTTGCGATCTAAAGGCCATCTTGTATCAGTCTATGAAGCAAATGAATATCCAGGTGGTAAATTAACAGCCTTCAGTGCTGAGGGTTACCGATTTGATATGGGACCTTCATTATTTACAATGCCTCAGTTTATTGATGAGTTGTTTAAGGTAGCCAATAAGCCAATTGAAAATTACTTTCAGTACGAAAGAAAATCTGTAGTTTGTAATTATTTTTTCGAAGATGAGACAACATTTTCAGCACTTGCAGATATTAATAAATTTGCAGAAGAGGCATCAAAAACCTTCAATGTAGATAGTGAAGCAATAGTTGAATATTTAAAAAGAAGTAAGCGCAAGTACGATTTAACATCAACTCTTTTTCTTGAAAAATCATTACATAAATTCACAACATACCTTAGTACAGAAACTTTAAAAGCAATAATAAAGGTAAATGCCCTCGATATTAATGTGAGTCTCAATGCATATAACTCGAAGGTTTTTGAAGATGACCGGTTAGTAAAATTCTTCAATAGATTTGCAACATATAATGGATCTTCTCCCTACAAAACTCCTGGGATTATGTCTATGATTCCTCATTTAGAACAATATTTCGGTATTTTTTTCCCAAAAGGTGGTATGCATTCTATAACACAAAGTTTATATCAACTTGCCAAGGATATTGGGGTTAAATTTCATTTTAACAAAAAAGTAGATGAAATAATTACTGAAAAAAGAAGCGCTAAAGGCATTAGAATTGACAATGAAATTATTAAAGCTGATATTGTCGTTTCTAATTCTGATGTTGTACCAACATATAGACAATTACTTAAAAAACATAAGGCACCTGAGAAAATATTGAATCAGCCTCGAAGCAGTTCTGCTCTAATTTTTTATTGGGGAATTAAGAAGGAATTTCCAGAATTAGACCTTCATAATATATTCTTTTCAGAGGATTACAAATCTGAGTTTGATTTTATCTTCAATAAAAAAGATGTTTATGACGATCCGACCGTCTATATTAATGTAACCTCCAAGGAAGAAAAAAGTGATGCACCTAAAGGATGTGAAAATTGGTTTGTTATGATAAATGTCCCTAGTAATACAGGGCAAAATTGGGATGAAATTATAGAAAAATCTCGAACTAATATCATCTCCAAAATTAGTAGGTTGCTAAAAGTACGTGTCAAAGAACTTATTGAATTTGAAAGCATATTAGATCCAAGAAAAATTGAATCTAACACTCAGAGTTATCAAGGTGCGTTATACGGTGCTGCAAGTAATAGTAAGTTTGCCTCCTTTTTGAGACACCCGAATTTCAAAAGATCCATTAAGAATTTGTATTTCTGTGGTGGAAGTGTACATCCTGGTGGAGGTATACCCTTATGCCTGCTATCTGGTAGAATTGTTTCAGATTTAATTCAAAAAACTAACTAAATGGTTGATAAAAAATTTATTAAATACTTTTCTATTTTCATTATATGGCTGTTTTCAATATCTGGAATGACCGGGATTTTATCTCCTGATTATTCAGATTGGTTTTTGAGTATGTCACCTATCAATTTGCTATTGACGTTCATAATCATTTTGGTAAATATTGATAATTTTAAATGGCATATAGTTATTGCTGTTGCAATTCCATTTTCATTAGGGTTTATTGTGGAGGCTCTAGGTGTTAATTATGGGTTAATATTTGGAAATTACAGTTATGGTGAAAATCTTGGTCAGAAGTTTATTGGAGTACCAATTATTATTTGTGTTAACTGGGCTTTGCTAACTATGTCTACGGCAGATATTGCTAGATTATTTTTTAAGAATATTATAGCAACTTCTTTAATTGGTGCGTTATTAATGACAGGATTAGATCTTGTAATTGAAGTTTCAGCACCACGTTTTGATTACTGGGAATTTGAAAATGGTCATGTACCATTACAAAATTATTTCGGCTGGTTATGTACAGCATTTGTTGCACACTTAGGTTATCAGTATTTTAAAGTGAATACTAGCAAAATAATCTCAATACATGTATTCATTTCTATTGTTGTATTTTTTACAATGTTTTTATTCTTTTAAATGACTAATCAAGATTTCATAATATTAGGAGCAGGTGCATCTGGATTAATGCTTGCATATCGTTTGTCTCAAGATACTTTTTTTGACGATAAGTCTATCTTAATCATTGATAAGCAAGATAATAAAGGCAATGATAGAACGTGGTGTTATTGGGAGAAAGATGAAGGAGAATGGGACAATTTGATTCGAAAAAGTTGGCCAAATATTTTGTTTGGTAGTAAAGAATTCTCGAAAACCGTCAATTTAGATGACTATAATTATAAAATGATTAGAAGTGAAAAATTATATGAGTTTTTATGGGAAAAGATTAAACTAAAGTCAAATATATCATTTGTTAAAGATAAAGTTATTGAAGTTGAGGAACATAGCAATGTTGTACGGGTCAAAACAATGGACAGGTCATATTCAGGCGCCAAAGTCTTTAACAGTATACCAGATTCAGATTTATATAAAGTACAAGATAGGTATCCGGTTCTACAGCAGCATTTTGTAGGTTGGTTTATTAAAACAGAGTCAAATGAGTTTGATGATTCTGTAGCAACTTTTATGGATTTTACTGTTGCTCAAAAAGGCAATACTCGATTTATGTATGTATTACCTATTGAGAAAAATATTGCACTGTTTGAATATACCCTATTCTCAGAAACACTTTTGCCATTAAATGAATATGAAGAATCAATAAAAAAATACTTAGAAAATAAAGGAATAAAAGAATACGAGATTATAGAAAAGGAAAAGGGATCAATTCCAATGACATCATATAAATTCTCAAAATTAAACTCAAAGAATATTTTGAATATTGGTACCGCTGGTGGTTGGACTAAGGCAAGTACCGGCTATACATTCAAAAATACGACTAAAAAAACAAGGTCTTTAGTTCAATATTTGAAACAGAATGATGATTTGTCCAAGTTTCATAAAAGTTCAAAATTTTGGTTTTATGACGTACTGTTTTTAGATGTTTTAGCAAAAAATAATGGTGAGGGTTCAAAATTGTTTGCTTCATTATTTAAAAAAGCAAAAACCAAAACTATTTTGAGATTTTTAGATGAAGAGACCAACATTTTAGACGACTTAAAAATTATTTCTTCTGTGCCACCCAAAAATTTCACTATTGCCTTATTAAGGAGAATCTTTTAAGAAGGGAAGATTTGACCTCTATGCGGTTTTAATGTATCTCTAATTGACTTCATTTTAGATTCTTCGACAACCAAATATACCAAACTGTGCATTTCATTTAAGGTTTCAATACCTGTTTTTTCAATATCTAATTTATTCAAATTGATATACTCTTTAAGGTGAATTAAATGATGTTCTGCGGTATGTTTGTTAATAGGACCTCTAAAATCCCAAATCAACTTAAGTTTTCGCATTTGCAACAGATTTGCCTTTTTCAACAAAATATTTAAAATTATTCATAAATTTTTTGGTCTGTTTTTTAAATGCTCTAGGCATAAAGAACAACATTGCATGCATTGCAAAGGTTGTAGGCTGAAATTCGTTTTTAGAAATCCATTTTGTCTCCCCTTCAGTAATACTTTCAAAAAAGTTTTGTTGAATATTACAAATGCCCTCTGTGTTATAAGTCGCATGAAATTCGTTAGGAAAATTACTTTTAGTAATCGTTTCTATTAGTGCCATTTTTCTATTGCCAAAATCATAATTCAATTTCATTTTAGCACCAAATTCACCTGGTGTGCCAGATAAGTGCTCAGTACTCACTAGGCCTTCCTGCCAATGCAACATATTTTCTGTAGAGTTCATTTTGTGAATAACCTCAGCTAAGGATTTATGAATTATAATTTCAGTTGTGTATTTCATAAAAATAGAACATTAACCAAGTCAAATGTATAAAAAAGTGTTTGATATGGTATTAAAAGTCGTTGTCCTGTTATAAGTAAAAGATTAAATTCAAGTGTTAATAATAATCAAGATTTTCTTAGAAGAAATATTAAATAATAGTATTTCATTCAGTGCGTTAGATTTAAGGTTATTTATAGCTTAACAATAACTTGTAAAATGCACTAATTATATTATTTTTGCTCATCTTCATGATGATAAAAAGTAATTGATTTTAAAAGAAAAAATCTATGACAACTAAGTTTAAATTTTTACTCTTATTTCTATTAGTAGTTCAATTAACAAATGCGCAAGATCAGGATGCAGTTTTACTAACTGTAGATGGAGAAACTATTATGGTTTCTGAATTTTTGAGGGTGTACAATAAAAATTTGGATCTTGTTAAGAACGAAAGTCAAAAGGATTTAGATAGTTATCTAAAACTTTTTACCGAATATCAATTAAAGCTAAAGGAAGCAAAGCGATTGAAATTGGATGAAGATCCTAAATATCAAAGAGAATTTTTAAGTTATAAAAAACAGCTTACTAAAAATTACCTTTCAGAAAACAAGGTCACTGAGGATTTGGTAAAAGAGGCATATGGACGTAATTCATTTGATATTAATGCATCTCATGTGTTGGTTCGCTTAGACGAATCAGTAAAGGATACAACAAACGTTTATGATAAAATTTCTTCCTTACGCAAACGTGTATTGAACGAAGGATTTGACAAAGTAAAAGCTGATGCTCATGATGGTATAACAATTTTCGTTGAAGACTTAGGTTATTTCTCAGCGTTTAAAATGGTTTACGATTTTGAATCAGTAGCTTATAGTACACCTGTTGGTGAAGTGTCAGAGCCTTTTAGAACGCAATTTGGCTATCATGTAGTTAAGGTGAATGATAAAAGACCTTCCAGAGGCACGATTACCGCAGCGCATATAATGGTTGGGCTTAATCAAAAGGACTCATTATTAGTGCCAGAAGAACGTATTAATGAGATTTATAAGAAACTCTCACAAGGAGAGAGTTTTGATGCTTTAGCAAAACAATTCTCTGATGATAAGAGTTCTGCAAAGAACGGAGGAATGCTATCACCATTTAAAAGCGGACAATTAAGTTCGGTTAAGTTTGAAGACGAGGCATTTGGGTTACTAAATGATGGAGAATTTAGCGAACCTTTCTTAACGGACTATGGATGGCATATTGTAAAACGAATTTCTTTAAAGCCAATAAACTCTTATGATGAATTAAAACCTACTCTGGAGGCAAGGGTTAAGAGAGACTCTCGCTCTAAATTGATTAACCAAGCCATGGTGGAGGAGTTAAAAGGGAGATATAATATTGGATCTAATGAAGAAGCCAAATCTTATTTTGAATCACTCATTACGGATGATTATTTCTCTCGTTCATGGAGATTACCAGATTCATTTGAAAAGGATGAGATTATTTTCTCCATTAATCAAAGGGATTTTACCTATAATGAATTTGGCCGCCATATGATGGCTGTACAGCGTACCTATGCCAATAAAGCTAGACCTGCTTCTGAAGTAGTAGAAAAGGAATACGAATCGTTTTTTGAGTCATCTATTCTTAAGTATAGAGAAGATAATCTTGAAATGGAGAATCAAGAATTTGCAAATATTGTAAAAGAGTACAGGGATGGGCTTCTACTTTTCGATTTAATGGAAAAAGAAATATGGAACAAAGCGGCAAAGGATACGGTTGGGTTAGAAAACTATTATGAAAGAAACAAGACTAAATACCAATGGCAAGAGCGTGTTGATTTTGTAATGGCTTCCTCTGCTGATTTAGATATTGCTACTAAATTTTTTAAATTAATTAAGCGCGGAAAATCTCAAGAAGAAATTGAAAATGCTCTTAATAACGATAAAGAACAAAATGTCATATTTACAAAAGGAGTTTACAATACAAATGACAATCGTCTTCCTTCAGATTTTAATGCTAAGAAAGGAGTTTCTGGAGTTTATAACCATAATGAGGCATTTCATGTTATAAATGTAAATGAGATTTTACCAGCAGGTACAAAAACTTTAAAAGAAGCAAAGGGAATGGTGATTAATGATTACCAAAATGAAATTGAAACCAATTGGGTTAAGTCACTTTATGATCGTTTTAGCATTGAAGTAAATAAAGACGCATTAAATGCTGTAAAACAGCTTATTAATAATTAAATATTGACTTGAAACACTTTTCGTTAATAATCATTGTTTTGTTTTTGTTTGTTGGTTGTGACTTTTTTAAGAAGGCCGATGAAGAAGGTGCAGTTGCTCGTGTAAATGATGTTTATCTTTATAAGAATGATATAACGGATTTGGTTCCAGAAGGTGCATCGAGTGCGGATAGCGCTTTGATTGTTAATCAATATATTAATAGATGGGCTTCCCAATTATTATTGATGGATGGTGCCATGTTAAATTTAAACAAATCAAAACAACAGTCGTTTACCAAATTAGTAGATCAATACAAAACGGATTTATATACTAAAGCCTATCTCGATGCATTAGTAAAAAAGAATATAGATACTATTGTTCCAAAACAAGAAGCAGAATTGTTTTATGAAGCCAATAAAGAATCATTTAAGTTAAACGATGATTTGCTTCAGCTTAGATACTTAAGTCTTCCACAAAACCCTATCGATTTAGATACCATAAGAAAAAGGTTTAAACGTTTCAATAATGATGATAAACGTTACTTAGATTCAATATCAGTTCAGTTTAAAGCTTATTCCTTAAATGATTCAATGTGGGTTAAGTATTCTCAGGTAGCAGATAAAGTACCTGTTGTAAATTCTCAAAATAAAAACCAACTGTTAAAAAAATCTAATTTTATACAACTCAAAGATTCAATAAACCTATATTTGATGCAGGTGAAAGATGTAAGAATTCAGAATAATTATGCACCACTCGAATACGTTAGTAGTTCTATAGAACAAATCGTTATAAACAAGCGGAAATTAGAGCTAATAAAGCAACTTGAAAAAGATATTACAAAAGATGCCATTAAAAATAAACAGTTTGAAATTTATGAATAAAGCACTAGTCCTAGTATGCTTATTTTGTTTCAATTTAAGTTTTGCCCAAGAAATTATTGAGGACGAAAAACCAAAGGTTAAAAAGGATACAATACTTAATAAAACGCGGATTAAAGCAGATGGTGTTGCAGCGGTAGTTGGAGAATTCATTGTATTAGAATCTGATTTAGATAGAGAAATTGCTCAGCTTAAAGCACAAGGAGCAGATTTAGAAGGGGTTACTAGATGTGAACTTTTTGGTAGTCTTTTAGAAAGTAAATTATATGCGCACCAAGCGATTCAAGATAGTATTATAGTAAACGAGCTCTATATACAATCATTAGTTGACCAGCAAATTGAAGGTATATTGGCTCAGACTAAAGGAGATATGAATGGTCTTTTGAACTTTTACAAAAAAGACTCAGAAGAAGCATTACGAGAGGAGATGTATGAGATTAACAAAAATGCATACTTAGCCAAAGAAATGCAGGATAAAGTGATACGCGATATTGAGATTACTCCAGAAGAGGTGAGAACCTTTTTTAATGAAATTCCAGAAGAAGAAATACCAACGTTTGGTACGGAGTTAAAACTAGCGCAGATTGTCGTAATTCCTGAGGTAACTGAAGAGGCAAAACAAGCTGTAATTGATAGGCTAAACGGGTTTAAGAAAGACGTAGAGGAGAATGGTGCAAGTTTTACAACCAAAGCTTTATTTTATTCAGAAGATAGTGGATCTAAAAACAATGGAGGTTTGTTACCAACAATGAATCGTAAACGTCCTAGAATGGTTAAGGAATTTAGAGACGTAGCTTTTAATCTTCAAGAGGGAGAAATTTCAGAACCATTTGAAACTGATTTCGGATTTCATATCATTTATCTTGAAAAGGTGAGAGGACAAGAATATGAAGTAAGGCATATCCTTTTAAGACCGGAATTAACTGAAGATGCCATTCAAAAAGCAAAAGATGAAATAAAAGATGTAAGAGAAAAGATAAGTAATGGTCTCGTTACTTTTGCTGATGCAGCAAGAGAGTTTAGCGATGAAAAAGAAACCAAATTTGAAGGAGGTCAATTAACTAATCCTACTACTCAAGATTTTAATTTTGAATTAACAAGGATGGAGCCAGAATTGTATTCTCAAGTACAAGGCTTAAAAGATGATGAAATTAGCCCAGTGATTCAGGATGAGGACAGGATTAACAGAATAAAGTTTAAAATAATGACTGTCACAGACAGAATTGATGATCATAAAGCTGACTTTGCAAGAGACTATCTTAAAATTAAAGATCTCGCACTACAAGACAAACAAGTAAAAGCTATTGAAGTTTGGCAAAGAGAGACCATACGAAATACCTATATCAAAATTAATGGTGAGTATAGAGGTTGTGATTTTCAGAGTAACTGGTTAAAAGAATAAGTTTATGTCTGATGTTACATTAATCGAAAACTTCGTAAAAAAGTATAGTGCTCTAAAAAAAGAGATTGCTAAGGCAATTATAGGGCAAGAAGATGTTGTAGATCAGATATTAATTTCAATTTTTTCTGGAGGTCACTCTCTTCTTATTGGAGTTCCGGGATTGGCAAAAACATTAATGGTGAATACAATTGCCCAAGCCTTAGGATTAGATTTTAAGCGTATACAATTCACTCCAGATCTAATGCCGAGTGATATTCTTGGTAGTGAAATATTAGATGAGAATAGACATTTTAAATTCATCAAGGGTCCGATTTTCGCAAATATTATTCTAGCGGATGAAATAAATAGAACTCCTCCTAAAACACAAGCAGCTTTGCTTGAAGCCATGCAAGAACGTGCGGTGACAGTGGCAGGACACAGATATCAACTGAATTTACCTTATTTTGTATTAGCAACACAAAACCCAATAGAACAAGAAGGAACCTATCCGTTGCCCGAAGCTCAATTAGATCGTTTTATGTTCGCGATTAATTTAAAGTATCCATCATTTAATGAAGAAGTTGAGGTGGTAAAAACTACAACTACTGATATTCAACAAACAGTTGATTCGTTATTCACTGCTCGAGAAATCATAGACTTCCAGCAAGTGATAAGACGCATTCCAGTTGCTGATAATGTTATAGAATACGCCGTATCTTTAGTCTCAAAAACAAGACCTAATACGGAGACTGCAGCTTCTATTGTAAATGAGTTTGTTGATTGGGGTGCAGGTCCTAGAGCATCTCAAAACTTAATTTTAGCAGCTAAAACTCACGCGGCTACGACTGGTAAATTATCACCGGATATTGAAAATGTTCAATCTGTGGCAACAGGTATTTTAAGGCACCGTATAATCAAAAATTATAAAGCAGAAGCCGAAGGAATAACTGATGAAAAAATAACTGAAAGCCTGTTTTAAGATCTCAGAAAATTGTTCAATTAATTGTGGGTTTTGTCTATTGAATCTTATTCAAACTTATTCTAAATAGCTATTTTTGTTAAATTATTATAACAATAACAATTTCATTGTATATAACTTAATATATCCCTATTATTTTTATTTAATTATGAATTATATTTAGTAAAAATGCAATTTTGTTACATACTTTTAAAAATACGGTAAAATTCGTAATTTTGTGCTGCTAAAAATGAATTATCAACCTTTAAATATACTATATGGCTTTTGACATTGATATGATTAAAAAGGTTTATACCAATATGACTGAGCGAGTAGATGCTGCTAGAGATATTGTTGGTAAACCATTAACTCTTTCAGAAAAGATATTATATTCTCACTTGTGGGATGGGAAACCTTCAACTGCGTTTACTCGTGGTAAAGATTATGTTGATTTTGCTCC
>Ga0213865_10000150_pt1 | contig 45532 bp, 42 predicted proteins | sample PICome_6_FD_160100 | JGI IMG/M metagenome (GOLD analysis project Ga0213865, IMG submission 160100) | Coastal seawater microbial communities near Pivers Island, North Carolina, United States - PICO282 | ecosystem: Environmental > Aquatic > Marine > Coastal | place: USA: North Carolina...
GTGTTCAAATTTGGAATCAACAAACGTGTGTGGACTGATGAATCATTGATGATTGCAATTTCTAGAGCAATAGTAGACACTCTAGCCGATTTGAATGAGATAGACAGAGATTGTAAACCAACTGGAGGGGCAAGAGGTTCTGGTTGGTTGAGATACCACCTCAAACATGCATCAGAAGAAGAGACTGCAAAATTCACCAAAGCCCTCGAAGAGGTACTCGGACCTCTCGATAAACCACGCTACATCATCAGTAGACCAGCAATGCACATGAAAGACACTTGGCTAACGAAATTACTCCCAGAAGTATTGGCAAAATTCCTACGCCGTGCTGAAAGGTCGATTCAGATGTACCATACCGTTCCTTCAATCGTTGCAAATACCAAAGAGAGAGCTGAAGTTTTCAAGAAAAACTGGGACTATTACATCGGTCAGAGCGAAATCATGTATTGTAGAAACGATGAAGGAAGACTGTACGTAGAAGAGTTACGTAAGAATGGATTAGAACCAAGAAACAACCTTCACAGGAAAGAAGTCTACCTGTGATTAATCCCAAATCCCCATATCCATCTTCGCATCTTCAGAAGCGTGAATTTTTGGATCCCATCTCGGAGACCATACTAGATTGATGTGAACACTTTCAACAGCGTTTAGGGCAGCACGATGTGCAGCTGCCATAATCTCTGCAGCAGCAGGGCATCCTGGACTTGTTAGAGTCATATCGACCTCAGCGTGTTTTACTCCATCTTTGTCTTCAAAGCGAACGTCATAGACCAAACCAAGTTCTACAATCGAGATATCTAATTCGGGGTCTTCAACTTCTTCTAATGCCGTCATGACTTCTTCTTTGGTTGTCACTGAATCGCCTCCTTTACGCTGTTTTGTACCATATCAAACATGGTTCGAAAACCGTTAGACCGAGAGGGTGTGAGACTGACTAAGATGCCTGCTTCTTCTGCAAATGCTGGTGTTAACTCCAACACAGATTGAGGCGTTGAACCATTAACTGCAATAGAAAGAATTCCTTGTAGCCCCTGTACCATTCTGGCATCAGCAGCAGCCTTCATCCAAACCGTTTCATCACGGATTTCTACCTCGATATGGGCGATAGATTGACATCCTCTAACAAGATTAGATTCGTTCCAATCTTCAATTGGCAACTCATCAACTTCACTTGAAAAATCCATCAAAACTTCGAGTCGCTCAAATTGGTCATCAATCTCTTGAAATTCTTCAATGATTTCTTGGATTGAAGCAGGCCAGTTCATGCCATTGCCTCCAAGACACGGTCGATACCTGCAATGAATATTTCAGCATCTGAATCATCATTATACAAATAGAATGATGCCCGAATTGTTCCATTAACACCTAACTTATCCATTAGTGGCTGGGCACAGTGATGACCTGTCCTTACCGCTATTCCTTGTGCGTCCAAGAGTCTGGCAAAATCCTCCGGATGAATTGTGGGATGAGTGAATGAGACAACTGCTGCATCTTGCGGATTCAAGGTAGAGTAGACTTTCATTCCCCTTTCTGAAAGTTGAGTTGATACTCTACGTGCGATTTCTAGCAATCTAGAATGATGGCTTTCCAAATCGACATTAGAAATCCACTCTAATGCCGCAGCCCAACCAAATCCTTCCGCAATCCTAGGAGTTCCAGCCTCGAATTTGTGCTCATTTGATTGATAGGTTGAACCTTTCAGGGTTACAGTCTCTATCATGTCACCACCACCCATGAATGGCTCCATTTCAGAAAATGCTTCTTCGCTAATGAGGAGGGCTCCAATACCCGTTGGACCACACATTTTGTGAGCACTAAATGCTAGGAAATCTGCTCCTAATTCCTTGAAGTCGATTTCCTCATGAGGGACAGCTTGTGCAGCATCGATTAGGACTCTTGCCCCGACATTCTTCGACATAGCGATAATCTCTTCAACTGGATTTCTAACACCAAGAACATTAGATGTGTGAACGACACAAACCAATTTTGCACCTTCTAATGCAACTTCCAAAGCATCCATATCGAGTTTGCCTTCTTCGACGGGTACAAATCGCAGTTCAACTGCGATTCTCTCAGCCAGCATCTGCCATGGAACAATGTCACTGTGGTGCTCCATTTCTGTCAAAACAATAGCGTCTCCTGCGTTTAGATTGAATTCACCCCAAGCTCTAGCAGCTAGATTGATTGCTTCGGTTGTACCGCTAGTAATTACTGCGAAATCACAATTGTATCGAGATTTCAATAACTTCCTACACTCTTCATAGCCTTCGGTTGCTTCTCCAGCAAGAGTGTGAACAGCTCTGTGGACGTTTGCATTCGATGATGAGTAATAATCTGACATTGCATCGATTACACATGCTGGTTTTTGGGTAGTGGCAGCATTGTCGAGGTAAACCAGCGGCCTACCATTGATTTCTCTTGAGAAAATTGGGAAATCCTCTTTCATGAAATCACCCATTCATCAAGCATTCTAGATGGACTAAGAGCCTAGTCCGCAAGGCAGAAACTACCGTCTCGCTCTTTATTTCTCTAAATGCATCCATTAGGAATCCCTCAACGATTAATGCAGATGCTTCTTCGTCTGATAGTCCCCTGGAGGCTAAGTAATGAATTTGATTTACATCAATTGGTGCGCTTGCGGCACCATGTGCAGCTTTTACGTCATCTGACAGGACTTCTAACTCTGGGATTGCTTCAGCTCTAGACTTTTCAGATAGCAGAAGGTTTCTGAAAACCTGACCTGCGTCGCTACCGTCTGCACCTTCTGTGATACTGAGCAAACCTGTGCCAACTGAATGAGAAGAATCGTTACATGTTGCATGCATTACTAGAGATGAATAGGTGTGTCCTACACTGTGTTTGATCTCTAGGTGATGGTCATCGTGCCTTGAGCCGTATCCATTGGAGGCAACTCCTGTCCTGACTTCTGAGCCTTTTTCGATTAAGTCGAAGCGTATGTCTGATTTGTTGAGAAAACCACCTGCAGATAGAGTAGCGAACTCTAGAGTAGAATCTCTCAATATCTCCCAATCTTCACACCTTAGGAAATGAGCGTCACTAGCCAAGTCATTGATGTAAGCGATGGAAAGATTTCCTGAGACAGAGCCAATCACTCGCAGACCAACCCATCCTGCATCACCTGAAATACGAATGACAAGGTTACTATGACCCTTGGATTCAATCGATAACTCACCAGCGCAGATGTGACCAGAGCAGCGCAAATCTACCTCAGTTGTCTCATCATTGAGAATAATCTTTCTACAGATTGGAGAAACTGAGTGAATAAATGCTCTCGCAATTTCATCACTACCCGGCATCTCAGATTCTTCGCCGTGGCTGAATTTGATTGGGTCTGCATTAGGTATTTCTTCAACCTTCGTTGGATGAACTCTCTTCCAGGGAGTATATCGCCAAAGATGTTCAGAACGTGGTGGAATAGTGATTTGTGGATACTGTATCATCCAATAGCACCCTCCATCTCCAATTCGAGAAGGCGATTGAGTTCAACTGCGTATTCCATCGGTAGTTCACGAGTAAATGGTTCAAAGAACCCGTTGACTATCATTCCCATCGCTTCTTCTTCACTGTGTCCACGTGCCATAAGATAGAACAACTGGTCATTGCTTACTTTGGACACGCTGGCCTCATGTTCCAAGTCAGCACTCGAATTGCCGACTTCCATGGTTGGGTAGGTGTCGGACTGACTGTCAGGATCTAGCATCAATGCGTCACAGACAACCTTTGAGCGGCAACCATGTGCCTTTGGTGTAACTTGTAGCATTCCTCTGTAGGATGACCTTCCACCGTTCTTTGAAATTGACTTTGAAAGAATATTGGATGTGGTATTTGGAGCCAAGTGGTGAACCTTTGCACCTGCATCTTGGTGTTGTCCTTTACCAGCATAAGCAACGGAAATCACCTCAGCATGAGCGCCTTCTCCCTTTAGAATAACTGCAGGATACTTCATTGTCAACTTCGAACCGATGTTACCATCAACCCACTCGATAGTTGCATCCTCGTGAGCTACTCCTCGCTTTGTTACGAGATTGTAGACATTTGCTGACCAATTTTGGACGGTAGAGTAGCGAATTTTTGCTCCCTTCATTGCAATTAATTCAACTACTGCGGAATGAAGAGATTCTGTAGAATACGTTGGAGCTGTGCATCCTTCTACATACTGAATCGATGACCCCTCATCTGCGATGATCAAGGTTCTCTCGAACTGCCCCATGTTTTTGGCATTAATTCTGAAATATGCCTGTACCGGCATTTCAACATGAACTCCTTTAGGCACATATATGAATGACCCACCGGACCATACAGCCGTATTAAGGGCAGAGAATTTATTATCACTCGCTGGAATGACTGTCCCGAAGTACTGCTTTACGATTTCCGGATACTCTTTCAATCCTGAATCCATGTCTAGGAACAGAACTCCTTGTTCTTCCAAGTCTTCTCTAATTGAATGATATACCGCTTCTGATTCATATTGAGCAGTAACACCACCAAGCCATTTTTGTTCAGCTTCAGGAATCCCAAGCCTGTCGAATGTGTTTTTGATGTCTTCTGGAACTTCATCCCAGTCCTTTTCAGTCTTATCGGAGGACCTGAGGAAGTATGTGACCGCATCGAAATCAATTTGATTTAGCATGTCACAGTTACCCCAACTTGGCATTGGCATCTCCATGAATCTTCGGTATGCTTTGACCCTGATGTCAGTCATCCATTTTGGCTCATTCTTAAGTTCTGAAATATCAATTACGACTTGTTCTGAAAGGCCTTTGTCGAATCGAATTGTAGCGTTCTCTGGATCGTGGAAACCGTATTGATAGTCACCAACAGCATCTCTTGCAATATCTCCGCCCATTATCTCACCTCACTCCTCTAACCAATCGTAACCTTTGGATTCTAATTCAACTGCCAATTCTGGGCCACCAGTCTTTACGATTTTGCCGTCAATCATGACGTGAACGAAATCTGGTTTGACATGATCTAGTAGCCTCTGATAGTGGGTAATAAGCAGGCACCCTGCGGTTGGTGTTATGCTATTAATTCCGTCAGAAACAACCCTCAGTGCGTCGATATCTAATCCAGAGTCTGTCTCGTCTAGGAGTGCTAGGGTTGGGTTTAGCAACAGCATCTGAAGAATTTCCAACCTTTTCTTTTCTCCGCCACTGAACCCATCGTTGACATATCTGGAGAGGAAAGATTTGTCCATCTCTAGCGCTTCCATGTGCGCTTTCAACTCTTTTCTGAACTCTCTAGCGCTTGGTGCGTCCTCTCCTCTGACTGCAGCAACAGACTTTCTGAGGAAAGTACCAACCTGTACACCAGGAATTGAAGATGGGTATTGGAAAGAAAGGAACATACCAGCCCTAGCACGCTCGTAGACTTCTAGATCTTCAAGTGGTTGTCCCTTGAACATGATTGAGCCTGATGTCACTTCATACGCAGGGTGGCCCATAACCACGCTGGCCAAGGTCGATTTACCTGAGCCGTTTCTACCCATAATAGCATGAACTTCACCAAGGTTAATTTTCAAGGATAGACCCTTGATAATCTCAGTATCTTCAACACTGACGTGAAGGTTATCGATGCTCAGCATCTCGGCTCCCATGTTAGGCCCTAACGTCACACCTTTATCAATGACTGTACAAGCGTTTACGCTTTCAAAAGCGAGGGTTCTTGAAGACAGAACATGACGGGTATCCATGGATGACGACATTCTAGAGCAGTACCGCCTTGAGGCTGCGGCTGCAATGGAGGTCGAAGCCAAACGCAGAATTGCGGAAACCACAGATGTCGAACAGGATGAAAATCTTAGGAACACGTCCCTAGATGACGTTGAAGAAATGGTTCCTGCTTTGCTCGCTAGATTAGGACAAGTAAGAGCCGCCCTAGATGGCCATGGTGGAGGCATCTCTGTGACAAACTCTGCCAAAGAGGATGATGGATACCATTTCGTATTGGATTTGACCGGTGCTTGCCTGTCTTGTGGCGCTGCTCCTGGTACACTTCAAGGAGTCAAAAATGACTTAGAAAGCGATGATGAAATCGCCAAGGTTAGTTTTTGTTCAAGTCTCTTGGACACATTCGACGAGTTGGGAAGAGAGTTCATACTAGCACATGGTGAAGTCGATTTCGTTTGAGGTGATTTGGTTATGAAGTGGCAAACCGGTACACGAGAAGATCCAAAACCGTGTCGAGAAAAAGACCAAGGAAAATTCGAAATCACCGCAAGAGACGGTCAAGCAAGGTTAGGTAAATTGCACACGAAGAATGGTATCGTAGAGACACCATGCCTACTGCCAGTGATTAATCCTAACATCCGTACGATTGAACCAAGGGAAATGTGGGACAAATATGGAATTCAAGCCTTAATCACCAACTCTTACGTAATTTGGAAACATGAGAAACTCAAGTCCGTTGCTCTTTCAGACGGAGTCCATTCTTTGCTTGATTATCCAGGTATGATCATGACAGACTCTGGAACATTCCAATCATACGTTTATGGAGACGTCGAGGTAGGGGTTGAAGAAATTGTTCAATTCCAGAAAGACATTGGTGTCGATGTTGCGACAATGCTCGATGTATTTACACGTCCTGATATGACATACTCTCAGGTAAAAGAGGCTGTGATTGAAACAGTGAAAAGAGGTACACCATCTATTTCAACAGCCCAAGAAATGATGCTGAATGGACCGATTCAAGGAGGGATATTCCCTGAATTGAGAGCTATGAGCGCAAAGAAAATGAGTGAACTAGATTTCAGTGTTCATCCAATCGGCGGGATTGTACCACTAATGGAACAGCAAAAATACACCAACCTAGCAAAAATCATGCTCGCGACGAAATCAAATCTCTCCCCAAACAGACCAGTACACATGTTCGGATGTGGCCACCCAATGTTATTCCCAATGCTAATTGCTCTGGGTGCAGACTTGTTCGATTCTGCAGCATACGTGCTATTCGCAAGAGATGGTAGATTGCTAACTCCATGGGGAACTGAAAAAATTTCTGAAATGGAAGAATGGCCTATCATTATGCCATCTGTATCTAACCATACGCCTGCTGAAGTCAGAAAAATGAACAAGGAAGAAAGGACAATTTTACTCTCAAGATTCAATCTTGAGGTTACTCTTCAAGAATTATCTAGGTGTAGACAAGCGGTTCGAGATGGCACCATATGGAGATTAGCTGAGAGGAGGAGCCATCAGCATCCTGCCTTGCGTGAGGCTTTTTTGTGGCTCACAACTAACCCATCAAAAGCGATTCTTGAACCACTAATTCTTGACGAAATAAGTGCATCAAAAGAGACAGGAGAAGAAAAGGGCCGCTGGGAAGAAAACTGGGATTGGTTAGTTTCAGCACAACAAACACCAAGAAATGGTGGCGAATCTTGGGGAGGAAACGATACATTCAACCGGCCACACATACAGATGGCAATGAGAAATTTGCACTCTAGATGGCAATCACAAAAGCAGGGTGACGTAATCGTTTTCCACGGTACAACGCCTCCGTGGAGAGATAAAATCGGAGAATTAGTCGACAGAATTAGCAACTTGGACTATGAATTGTTTGTCCAAACCCCGATCGGCATAATTCCTTACGGTCTTGAGGACCTGAATCCATGGACCCATGTTGAAGGCCCAAGTTGGATGTGGAATGGGGTTCCTGACCACATCAATATACAATCTGATTTGGAAAAATTCGGCTTGGAAAACAGGAGAGTTATCACGATTGATATTTCTGATACCGAGGATTTACACAATAGAGTCTTCGAAACCTTAGGGATTGAGCCCACTGAAAGAGACACTGAGGCTAATAAAACTAGGCAAATTATCGACAAGATGTGCGTACTTTACAACATGGATTATCGTGATGCAACAAGCATTATGGCAAACTCTACTTTCGTAATGAGTAGAACAGGAAGAATTCGAAATGTAATCAATTCAAATGGAGTTCACATTGTATCTCCAAGATTGGCGGAGGGCGGCCTATCACTGACCGTCGAAGGCGCAAGACTGCTTCATTCGTTACGTAATAATCCAATTCCCACAAATTTTGGACCGAAGAAAAAATCAGATTGCAATGGTAATGGCCTTGCTTGGGTCGTTGTAGATAGTGATGCAGAACCATTCGTCAAGCAAGGAAGAAATGTAATGCATGGCTTTGTACTTGCGTGTGATGAATGGACAAGGCCAGATGAAACAGTGCTAATTGTGAATCAATCAGGCGAATTGCTAGCAATTGGCAGGTCACAGTCGACCCCAGAGGAATTATCCACGTTCAAAAAAGGAATTGCAATCAAAGTGCGAGAAGGGTGCCCCTAAAAGGGGCATATTCATTAGCCCATCAGTCTGTAATTGAATCATGGTCAAGGACTTGATTATCGAGTCAACCGACTTGACCAAGGCCTATGGGCCACATATTGCCCTCGATTCCCTAAACATCAAAATCGAGAAGGGTGCTACTGGACTGCTAGGGCCAAATGGGGCAGGGAAGTCCACTTTCCTGAAGACTATATTAGGGCTAATTCAATTAACATCTGGTGAAGGAAAAGTTCTGGGCTACGATGTCAGAACACAAGGCAATATGATTCGCCAAAACATTGGATACATGCCTGAATATGATGCACTTAACCCCAATATGGATGCAATTCACCAGGTAAAATACAGCGGGGAATTAATTGGTATGAATCCAGCAGTAGCACTCCAACGGGCTCACCAAGCCTTGGATTACGTCGGATTAGGTGAGCAAAGGTACAGGGAAGTTGAATCATTCTCAACGGGTATGAAGCAAGCTACAAAATTGGCTTGCGCACTAATTCACGACCCCAAATTAATAATCGCTGACGAGCCAAGCAATGGCTTGGATGCGAAGGCTAGAGAATTCATGCTAAACACTCTCGAGATAACCGTGAATGAGGGCCAACGTTCGGTCCTCATGGCATCACATTTGATGGATGATGTGGAAAGAGTCTGCGAGAATATCGTGTTGCTACACAAAGGAAAATTGGCTGCTCAAGGGAAAATTGAGGACCTCAAAGCGATTGACAAAGAAGTCGAAATACATGTTTGGGGATCTGCAGGAAAAATGGAAGAAACACTCAAGGATAGAGGAATGAAAGTAAGGCGTGAAGGACGTGTGATGAGAATTGGCCATACAGGTGAAGATACCTATGGCAACATCCTACAGGCAGCAGCAGATGTTGGAACACAAGTCAGAAGAATGCACGACCACGAAGCAACTCTCGAAGATTTATTCTTGGTAATTATGGAACGTTTAGGGCAGGATGTAAAGAGCACTGATGACCTACTTGGAGGGATTTAGATGTCGGATGATGACTTGACTGGCGAAGAGCCTCTTGAACCAGTTCAAGAGAAGGTGGAAACCTATGGGGCAGAAACTCCAGTTACCGGTCAAACAAAGATGCAAGCGGCATGGTCAGCAGACACTGGAGACGAAGAGACCTCGGCGAAGGTAGCATCCTCTCCACAGGGGCAGATCTTTGAACAAATTTACACACCTTGGGAAGGTTCACTTAATCCGAGATGGATGAGAAATTGGGCTATATTGCGCCATCATATTCTTGGCATTTTCAAGAAAGGTCACAGGCCTTGGAATATTCCAACTAGGCTATTCATTTTCTTCGTGATTATTGCTTCTATGACTGATGTTGCCCTCGCTCTGCTTTTCGGAATGATAGGCGAACCTACGTTGTATGACATCTGGGGAGTTAACAGAGACAACTTGTATGGACATGTAATGGGTTTCTTTCCTAGGAACATCCTGTACTACCCAATTGTAGCAGCGCTATTAGTTGGTGGAATAATTTCTGAGGACAGGTCTCATGGAACAAGTGCACTTTACTTTTCACGACCAATAAACCGGTTTGACTACACAGCGATGAAATTCTTATCAGTATGCTTGATTTTATTATTCATCATCAATGGCACTTTGGCTGCTTACTACTTTGTCGACATCCTAGTAATGGGCAAAGGATGGGCTTGGATTATTGATACATTTCCGATGTTCTTAGCAGCATTTGGATGTGGAATTATTCTTTCATTCACCTATACATCAATCGGATTGGCACTATCCAGCATCTCTCGAGGTAGATTCTTCCCTGCGATTGGACTGATTGCAATACTAATGGGGACACGCTCAATCGCAGCTATAGTAGACGCCTTATTCGAAAGGTCTCTGCTGTACATCATCTCTCCTTATGATTCGGTAGCCCATGTATGCCAAGCGCTGATAGGGACGGAGATGACTTATCAACACCCTTGGGTTTGGAGCCTTGTCTCGGTTGTGATTATGAATGGACTAGCGTTGTACTTGCTTGCAAATAGGGTATCCTCGATGGAGGTGACTAGGGAATGATGCCTGACATGACACAGCATGGAAAGGCTGAGACTGAGCAGTGGGCTCCGCAACAAAATGTCCCTGTGATTATGTTTGACAGGGTTTCCAAAACATATGGAAGAATCAATGCATTAAACTCGGTTTCTTTGGGAATTTCGGGCGGTGTAACAGGAATCCTAGGTATGAACGGAGCTGGAAAATCAACTCTATTCAAATTGATGATGGGTAAAGTAAAACCTAGTTCTGGTGCAATTCGATTATTCGGCATAGATCCGTGGAAAAATCCAGCACCGTACTCACGTGTTGGCTTTGTTCCAGAGCACGAAAAAATGCATGATTGGATGACAGCATTCGATTTCATTGTGACCTTTTCTAGACTTCACGGCTTAACAAGAAAAGAAGCAGAAAAGGAAGCGACTAGAGTCCTCACATTCGTATCACTTGCAGATGTAATGCACAAGAGAATTGGCCAGTTTTCTAAGGGGATGAGACAGAGAGTCAAAATCGCTCACGCACTGGTCAACGACCCAGAATTGATCATCTTAGATGAGCCATTGCAAGGATGTGACCCATTAGCACGAACCACAATAATGAACGTGATTAAGGAATTAGGAGCTATGGGTCGAACCGTTTTGGTTTCAAGCCATATATTGAATGAAATTGAGAGGATAACAGAGCAAATTGTGATTCTCCACCAGGGTAGAGTTCTCGCACTTGGTAACTCTCATGCAATTCGAGAGATGCTAGACCAGCACCCACACAAAATATCTCTAGAGTGTGACGACCCTCGTGAATTAGCAAAGAGTGTGATAAAAATTGACGAGGTGACAGGCATGTCCTTTGCTGAAGAAGGGAAACTCCTCATTGAGACAAATCATCTTGGAGAAGTACACAAAAAGTTACCCAAAACAATTATCGAAAGTGGTAGGAAAGTTACCTCAATCGACAATCCAAACGACGACTTACAATCCATCTTGATGTATCTGACAGGAGGTTCTTCATGAGCAATCGTATGGATACAATCTGGTCGCAACTGGACAGAAAGTCGACCGCAATCGCAGAGTTTACTCTTAGACAATACCGAACCAGAATCTCAACGTGGGTTGTGATGATCGCATCTGTAGTGGCACTACTGCTCATCCTTCTATTCTACATCGAAGCGATGAATACTGAAATTGAAGCAATAGACAATGATGGAGATTCTTTCGATAGTGACGGAGATGGGTATCCAAACGGACAAGAAAAATTGCTTGGAACAAATCCCGATTCACCCGAAGATTTCCCTGTTGGTGTTGAACCAGACCCCCCTGAAAAGTGGATAAACGAGGACGATATTGATTGGGACTCATTACAGGATGGTACAAATTATGTCGGAGCAGATGACGACGGAGACTGCTTGGAATATTATGATACATCAAGCCAAAGAGATACCAACGATAACGGAATCGAATGTGACATTGTTGTCAACGTAGACTCATTTAATTCCACAATTTCTGTGATTTCAGACTCTGGTGTGGACGAGGACCCGGATGAAGACAAGTATGGCAAAGAAGCAGGCCACAGAGCCTTCATTCTTGGGATTGGAAAGTTCGGAATCGTCTATCTTCTAGGAATATTCTTACCACTCTTCCTTGCTACCGGATTGATTAGAGAAGAAATGTCTGAGGGAACAATACACTACATGCTCGCTAAACCAATTGCAAGAGGAGAGGTACTCCTATACAGGATGCTCGGATACATCGGAATCACATGGCCGTTTATTCTCGCTATATGCATAGGATTATGTCTAATCACAGGTTTCACAGGTCCAAGCGATTCGTTGTTTAGATGGCAGGATGTACCTGTATGGATGTCGATTGCTTGGGCTGCTATGCTTGTGTCTTTGGTGTATGGAACAATCTTTTGTGGGTTTGGAATAGTTTGGAAAAATGGTGTAATTCTTGCAATCATTTTCGCAGCGTGGGAATTGGGAATGGCATTTGTAACAATACTAACCGGAGGAGACTCATCAATTCGCTACATGTCTGTTATTGGATGGGGGATGATTATTGTCGATGCTGGAACTGCTGTCGGATGGCCAGATAATTGGCAATTGATTGAAATCGGTCTATGGGGAGGAGGCCATGGCGAAGAGAATTTCTTGGGAGAAGTCGCATTCATCCCTCTCCCAGGTGCAGAGCCTTTGAGTCTGTTTAGCGGCAGTCCAAACCTTGGAGTTAGCAACTGGTTGGCCTTTGTAATTTCAACGCTTGTTCTGATTTTCCAAGGGATTATGGCTTGGTTTATTGGCCAGACAATATTCAAAGGCAAGGAAGTGAACTGATGAGTGACTCTCAAGGAGTCACTGGAGACTTATCGAGTCTCTGGAAGTTACAGAACTTGCCCCCAATACACCACCTGACATGGGACTGGTGGTGGTGGCTGGTGATGCTGGATGACGAAGGAGGCAACCCTGCTGGTAAGCAATTGATGGTTCTATGGTCGACAAAAGACAATCCATTAGTCGAAGTAAACGGACATCCATGGAAACCTGTTGGAAGACCAGGATTCGATGAAGACGGCGGCATTGCAATGGACGGCATGGTAGCTGCATGGTGGTATGATGGAAAGGAATTGATTGAACCCCTTGTTTTGGAGGAGGGACGAATTCTAGTTGTTTCTGAGGATCACCCTAAGTGGCCATATTCCAAAGGAGGTATTGTTGCATCTCATACAGAAAATGAATTCTCAATGGGACTGAATCCCAGTGAAAATGAGTTTTGGTTAATTCTAGAAACTGAGCACGGTAAATTTGACCTTAGAATGACCCCCTGGAATAATGCGATGTCCAGTATGAAAGTCGCCCAAGCAGAATATGGCCTAGGTATGGGCTATGGCATTTCTAGACTCCATGGGGCACTTTGCTCAGGAACTATTGATGGTAGTAAAGTAAACGGCTCAGCATATTTTCAAAAAGTGTGTGTCCAAGCGCCATCACCACCATGGTTTTGGGGAATGCTTCACTTAGATGATGGTTCATACATAGATTGGTTTGTACCGCACGTTTCTCCAACACTAACAGCTAAAGATTCCCGACATTGGAAAAAAAGAGACATTACTCACTATCCTCTTTCCATGGGTGGTTTATTTCATGATGTGTCGAGACAGCGAAGTGAAAAATTCAGTGAAGTAAGGGTCGATAGAACTTGTAACGAGCACGGTTTACCAACGTTCCACGTCCACATGTGGAACGGTGTAACAGAAATCAGAATTGAGGCTAAATCAGTTACTCGAGCACACTGGACTTTCGACCAACCCACTCGTGGTGGAATGAAATCTCACCTTACCTATAACGAGTATCCGCTTGAGGTCACAAAACTCGAAATTGATGATGAACAGGGAGTAAGAACTCGCAATGATTGGGGAAGTATCCGAGGTAATGCAGAACACTCATGGGGGCTACTTCATTGACAAAATCGCCACAAGGTTCATGACCGTTTAGGTACTGATACATAATAGGAGAGTTAGATATGTCCGATGAGGAAGTTACATCTGAGACTACCGAAGAAACCGCAGTCAGCACTGAAACTGAGACCCCTACAGAGGCTGTTTCAAGCAATGATTCACTAAGAGAAAAATTCCGTTTAACCGGGGATGAAGAAATATTGAAGGATGTCAAGCCATCCATCTTCGCATTTATTCCAATGTATTTGATTGCCTTGATTATACTAGGCGCTCACATGTTGTTTGGAATCGACTGGGATGCAAGCAGTGATGACAATATGCTAGTCAAAACCATGATTTTCTTGCTTGAAATTTCGGATATTGGTGAAATTGGATTCGTTATGGTGATGCTTGGTGTAACATGGTTCAACCGAATGTTGAATGTTTCTACAAGTGGAAAGTGGACAACAATTTTCCTATTGGTTGTTGCATTCACTCCACCGGTACTAAGATTGGATGATTTCATCGCTTGGATAATGGGCAAAGATGCCGGTTTCATCCCATTGGATGAGTTTAGTTACACACTTTTCGGCATATTCTGGGCAGCGTTGTTTACCCTATTCACCGTATTTTATCAGAGGAGTTTCCACTACGCAATCACAAACCACAGGGTGATTTTCACACAGCACCTCATCATTCCAGGCGATGGCAGAAGAATCCTCTTTGACAACATCAATGAGGTTCGAACTCAAAGAACCATGATGGGGGCAATGTTTGGCTACAACACAATCATCTGTGACACTGGAAGCCAGCTAGGAATTGGAGAAGACGCTATGTCAGTATCTGTTGGAAGTGCTCCAAGCAATACAACAACCGAAGTCGGTGCTGATGGCCAAGTTACAAAGAACATGTTTAGGAAGATGTTTGCGTTTGTGACTTACCAGAGAACTCGTAAGATCGACCTACCCGACCCCAGATTCTCTTTCTTCTGTATAACCAACTGGAAATCAATCGAGCAATTGCTGAATGAGATGCATCAAAGGCACAGCCAATCTGGGCAGTTGAAGGACTTGAAAGAGCAATTGACTGAACTTCATGATTGACACATAGGTTTCAAAAACCTGTTTAGTAAGCCAGCGCCATGAGCGACCTCATCCAGCAGGCTGGCATGGCCCTTTCAAGTGGACAATTTACTGAAGCAATGGAACTCTTTGACCAAGCAAGAGAGGCAGAACCTGACAACGCAGTTGCCCACTATGGCTGGGCAGAATCAGCATTCATGCGCCTATCTATGGACATGGAAGAAGACGTACCAGCCGGCAAAATTATGCAGGTTTACAAGAAGGCTATGCAATTGGATGAAGAGAATTTAGAGTATGTTGCTTCATTTGCAAACTTTTGCCTAGACTGTGGAAGAATCCCTATGGCGATTAAAGAATATCAACGTCTTGAGAAGATGGCTGATTTGAATGAAATTCCTGTCGAAGATACACTATTCGATGCAAGCCGACTAATCGTTGATGCGATTGAGAGAGTTGGACAAGGAAGGGACAACCCAATGATTCAACCATGGCTAAGGCAGGCTTTGGTTTGGGCAGTCGGTGGCCTCGGCTATTCTGCAGAGGATGCTGCTGCTGTACTATCCTCAGATGAGTGAGGTGTAGTCGAATGGGGAAGGCGCGAATCGCCTTCCGTTTTGGCCACTATGGGGATTGTTTTCATGGAAGCCAAGTGCAACCTGATGTCCCGACTGTGCAAGGAACTTTCATGCACGTTTTCAAAAAGAAACTAAAATGGACAAGTGAAAGAATGCCTGTTGCATTCTCAAGTCGTACTGATTCTGGAGTTCACGTTAGGTTGAATGGTGGATTCATCGACATCGACCAAGAACGCTGGGATGCGATGAAGGAAAAAGGGTTCATGAAGGCAGTTGGGCATCAAATTCCTGAAAGTATCTGTTTGATAGACGCACGTCAAGTCTCAGATGACTGGTCTCCGCGCAGAGCACTCTACCGAACTTATCGCTACAGAATGGAGTGTATGGAGGGTTGGACTGAACCCGATTTGGATAAATTCACTGAATTATGTTCTCTGTTTGTTGGAAAACATAACTGGGCAAATTTCTGCAGAAGAGAACCTGGTAGGACAACGACAAGAGTGGTAGAAGCGTGCAGGCCTTGGGTAAATGATGGCCGCATCATCGGGTTCGAAATTGTAGGGGAAGCATTCGTTTGGAATCAAGTGAGAAGAATTGCAAATGCAATGTTAGCAGTTGTAACCGGTTACAAAACCGTTGAGAGAGTGATAGAGGCTAGAGACACACCTGAAATCGAAATCGACCTTGGCCTTGCAGACCCTGATTGGCTGATTTTATGGTCGGTGAGTTGGGACGGAATACCAGATATTGATACTGAAGAACCTACGATTCCTCAACCGGACCATTCAAGCAAAAGGTGGCAAGAAATCTGCCGACAGCAACAGAAGGATATCCTGATTAGACAGTTTGACCTTATTCAAGGGAAATACTGACTCTGTCACCGTCATCAACCGAACAGGATTCACGTAGAAAGACTCCTGCGATGACCTCAACAACGTCTTCATGACGGGTTAGGTCCGGAATAAGAATAGCACAATCGTGCGCCTCATTGTTAACTAGAAATTTCCCCAAGAAAGCGGTTGCTCCGCCAAAGGAAATCCCGTCTCTGTCGAATCCCTTGATCCGGTGCGCAGATATACGACTACTTTCCCCTTCATCAAGACCTGCAGAAACTCGTAATTTCTTGTATTCTTTCAAGGACTCTCCCTCGACGTGAACATTTAGCGTTCCTGGCCAAGCGCTGCGCCCGATAATTACCTTGAATTGCTCTTGATAGTGTTGTTGGGACATGAAGATGTGAGCTCGGCCAAGCCCAGAAGACACAGTACCTTCTATCCGCATCGGTTCTCGCACATACCTCTCACTCATCACTGTTTGTAACCGAGCAAAACAACATGTACATCAACCACTTAGCCGATTACATGGCCGGAGACTTATCTTGGATGGAGGAAAGATATTCACATCTGAAAGAGCAATCATTACTATGGCAACCTCCAACTCTTGAGAGTGCTAACACTCCTCGCTGTACGATGGATGGAAAGCCAACAATTATGCTATCAGCAAACAATTACCTCAATCTGACGACCCACCCAAAAGTTGTCGAGGCATCTATCGCTGCTACTAGGAAATACGGAGCAGGGAGCGGTTCTGTGAGGGCGATTGCAGGTACAATGGATATCCACCTTGCGGCAGAGAGGAAAGTTGCTGAATTCAAGGGCGTTGAATCCGCATTAATTTACTCCGCAGGATACACTGTAAACGTTGGCTTGATCCCTTCATTGGTTCAAGGAAAGCAGGACATAATCATCTCAGACGAGTTAAATCACGGCTCGATTATCGATGGAGTAAGGCTAACCAAAGCAAAGAGAGCTGTATTTCCTCACAACGATATGGGCGCCCTAGAACAGGTGCTGAAGGAAAATGATGACTCTGAAAGAAAACTCATAATTGTTGATGGAGTCTTTTCCATGGATGGAGACATCTGCCCTCTTGATGAGTTAACTGCTTTGGCCGAAGAACACAATGCGATGGTAATGGTTGACGACTGTCACGGGGAAGGAGTCCTTGGCGACGGAGGAAGAGGTATCGTTGACCACTTCAAATTACAAGGTAGAGTTGACTTTGAGGGAGGTTCTTTTTCCAAAGCACTAGGTGTACAAGGTGGAATTCTTGCAGGCAAGGAAATTGTACGTAATCACGCACTAAACCACTCTAGATCTTGGCTACTTTCTGGTTCGCAGCCACCCGGCGTTGCAGCAGCACAAAAAGCTGCGATTGAGGTGCTAATGGACGAACCGGAACACCATGCTAGACTTTGGGAAAACACTGAATATTTCAGGAGTGAAATGCAATCACTAGGTTTTGACACAGGTGTTTCAACCACTCCGATTATTCCGGTAATGTGTGGTGAATCCTCAGTTGCTAAAGGACTCTCAAGTGAGATGTTGAAGCAAGGGGTAATGGCTGGGGCCATCGTATTCCCAATGGTTGCAAGAGACAAGGCTCGTGTTCGAACACAAATGTCTGCAGGCCTTAGCAGAGAAGACCTAGATGAAGTTCTACGAATCTTCGAGAGCGCAGGAAAGACTGTTGGTCTAATCTAATCCTGAATAAAATCTAAAGCATAAATCGGAATGTTTCGCTCAATGGTTCCAGATTGGTTGTTGTCCCAAAGGGCAAGATTTGCTACTTGGACACCAATAATTATGCTATTACTATTGATACCTTTATCTCAAACATCATTCGCAGAAATCGAATACTCAAATGAGCGTATAGAAAACGGCAATGAAACAACCCAATCTGGTTACGTTGAAACATATTACAGTGAATATTTCATATCAAAATCTCCGTCTGAAGATTTAGGTTTTGAAAATTCTGGTGATTACTTCGAGGGAGAAGTGACATTGAAAAACTCATATGAAAACGTAGATGGTCCACAAAAACAATTGAAATCCACAGCAAATGAATTGGACGGGGAAATCAATACAATCACAATAATTACAATTATATTGATCATATTCTGTCTTATCAATCAAAGAGAAAAATTTGAATTAAACAAACATGTAAATTATCAATCGATTAAGGGACTACTATTATTTGGAATTTCCATTTACTGCATTTTTGCTTTCTTTTCGATTACATCAGGTTTGTCTGATTATTCGGACTCTGTAAAGAGAGAAAGCAAAATGTTTGGAGAAAACTCAACATTCGAGGAAGGTATTTGGGGTAGCTCTGAAATTGTATTTGAAATCCCTGGGTTCTCTACAATTGAGTCGACACAAAATTGGTCGCCGGATTTATTGTTGCTATTATTAATTCCATGCATAATTATCAGTCTAGTCGGAAGTATTGCTAATTTCTCCTATCTTAAGAGCGATTTAACTATCGAAGATAGAGACCCCTATTTCGGTTATGAAAGCAATATTTCTATGACACTAGCTTATACACCGATAATACTCGTTTCGATTCTGATTATATCGGTTGTTGGATCTATTGTTATGCCTTGGCACAGCATCGAGCAAACTTGGGAAATTGAAAAAACCGAAGAGGAATTTAACTGGGATGATTTTCAATGGGAAACAATTAACTCCACCCATCACACTGCAGATTTTTCTTGGAGTTTAAACCCCTTTTACGTTAATTTCAATAATGATACCTCACTAAGTTCCTACGAAAATTTTGATGGAGATGAAGAGAGTTCAATCAATTCATTCTCAGACCATCCTGAGTTTTCGAATTCTGCAGAACCTATACTTGAACTCAGATGGCCTATGATTTGCATTTTCATCCTAGGTGTATTCTTTATTGCTTACAGGTATGTTGAAAAAATATCAGACTACATCTCTGGAGATAATAACGGTTGGACGATTTTATTAATGGTCTCAATTCTGTTCATTTATTCCTTTGGAGGGATAGGAAATTATGATGAAAATTTTTCAAATGAAATTGGCAATGATATCTCAAAACTTTCTCCTTCAATTGAATTATACTCCCTTGACTCTCCAAATGATTCCTCTATGGCAGGTAGTGTATTCTCATTTAATTCGGTTACAACTGATTTCTCGTTCACTCCATCGGCAGGATCACAAGATAGTGTAAATTATTTTGTTTTAACAGAATGGAATCCTAGTATTGGTTACCACTTCGCTCAGTTAGTTCCTATGATGATAATTTGTCTACTTTCTGTTATGTTATTACCAGAGTTAATTAGACAGATAAACAACTATGAAAATGGCTTTAGGTTTGAGTTTGACAGAAATGTATGGATCGGAAGGCCAACAATCTTCGCTCTGTGTGGAATCCTATTAGCCTCTATGCTTGGAACAGGCCTAGGAGAATTGGTAATTGATTCAAAATCTGCTGCACCTGAATCTGTCAAAAAGTGGAAATTAGAATATAATCGAACCGGATTTGAAGATGGAGGATTTGTTACAATGGTCCATGAAGAAGAGATTATCATTGAACTAGAACCTGATGAAATCGGTGTATTAGACTCAGTTCAAATTTTTGGATATTGTGAAGAAGGTAGCACTGCTCCAACTCAAGAATACAGTGACTGGATTTTTTGGGAATTAGAAACCCCTAGTAGCATAAACACAAGTGAGATGTATGGTGATATTGAAGGAGAGGTCGAATGCAGAACAGGCCAATATTTCTCTACTGGCTGGTACAACTTATTCGAAATCAATTCAAATTATGCATTTAGTGAGGAAGAGTTCCTAGATGGAGTTAGTTACAAAGATCCAACTGGCCCATGGATACTAAAAATCACTGCTCAAACTGCAGGAGGGTTCACAGAATTCGATTCTGACCCCGATTTGGATTTTTCTCACCAAGTTTCTTTCTATGGAAGAGATAATTTAGTTGGGATTGAAATTTGAAACTATTCTTCTTCGGATTCGAATGATTCCACTACTTCCATCAGGTCAGAATCGTCAGATGCTATATCCTCATCCTGTTCTTTGAGATATTCTTTAGCAGGCATGTCCTTGAATGGATTATTTCCATCCTCAATCATGCACAGTAACCTCCATCTTGGTGCCCATGAAAGGTGAATGTATAGTGGGCCAGGAATCATCAACAATCCCCAAGCCAAGTATTGAGTTACTGTATTATTGACAAGTAGATCAGTATGTATTAGAGTAAACAGTGCAAATCCAATAAATGGCATCGGATACAGAACCCTCCGGTTTACCGCAATTGGCATACGACTTGTAAAAGCGGTCACCAAGCGACTGAATAAACCAAGGAATGCGGTTGCAAAAATCAGCAAACTTGCGTGAAGCAACCAAAGAGCAAACCAAAATTCTTCTGTCATGATGTAAGGAAGAAGCAGAGCAAGTGACACTAACAGACCGTAAAATGCGCCTATGTTCGATGGATGTGATAGCCACAAAGGCAACTTCGAGAAGCGGCTTGAAAGGCCTCCACCAGTAACCATTTCTCGCTGAGAATCATCCAGCGAAGCCATACTAACACCCCTCGGCGAGTCTTGGGCCATGACTTCTCTGCTGGGCAGTCACCATTTGAAGGTACGGTGTGTTAACCTGAGTTGAGTGATTTTTATCACTCATTTGAGAAGATGCGGGAAATCGGACCCTGTACCTCTAATTCTTCTTCAGGTAGCCAATTTCTCTCAAGTAAAGTTGACTCTTGTGACTCTCTTTCTCTTGCATCATCAAATTCATCATTTGATTCATTGATTGCATTATTCAAAGAAATAGCTTGATTAATAATCGCGAGGTGCTTTTGCAAAGTTGATTCTTTCAATGAACTATCCCAAACAGAAAGAGTGGAGATTTCCTCGTCTTGTTTGTGTACAATCCAGCCTCCAAGACTATCTTTAGCTAATTTCAGCCGGTGATTCCCAGGGTTGATCCATTTACCTGAAAAATTGACCATCACCTCGGAATCAGATACATATTCTGATTCCATGAATGGATGATTCAAGTTCACAGCGAGTGGAATATTGACCGCTCTTTTTGCGTTTATGATTAGAATTGAGTTAACAGCAATCACTATTGAAATTACAATTAAGATATTTACAAGCCAAAACATTCCAATGAACACCAATGATGATACAAGGAGTCCCAAGCCAAACTTCGACTTTAACTCAGTACCTGCTAATTCTTTGCCCAGTGGAGTATTGGCAAAGAGAATCAAGCCCTTTGGCGCCTCCATGGGCTCGCCACTTAGAATTAGGACATGAAACCCTCGTTGAATTGGTTGTTTGAACCTCACCATTCAAGAGGGGTACAATCACCAACCACCCCGTAGGGGTGCTTATGGTCGAGTTGCCAATGGGTAATATCATCGAAGAAAGGCGGGGTGGCATAGGTGCGCTCACAACCCTTCTCAACGAGATGGTAAAACTCGGAGTTAACGGCTACATCCGGTGTGAAAGAACACCGAAGGAAAAGATGCCAAGAGTAGGCCAGGTTGTTATTCAGCATGGCGAGATTTGTGTTGCTATTCATGAGGAGAAAGCAATCTTAGAAGGTGTGGATGCACTCATTGAAATCGAATCTGATTGTCAAGAATTAGACTGTTTGATTCAATTGATTGAAGATGTGGATGTTCAGAGAATAATCGATTTGCATCCCTCTGCTAAATTATCTGTTGAAAATCCGGATGAAAAAGAGTCTTCCAAATGGTGGGATAACATAAGCAGTAGAAAGACTGCATGGACTAAATCAAGTAAGTTGCCGACAATTGACGCATCCATAGAGGCACCAGAATTCATACGGACTAAGGCCGCATCTATGGTCCACAGAACCGCAACTCTTGGAATTAGTTTAGGACCTGGGAGCGTCTTCTCAAATGAAAGTGATGAACTGTTTTCCCTAGCATCTAATCTCAAAAATCACGGGAAACCTCTCTTGGTAATCAGCAGGAAAACAAGAGAAGAGGTTTCAGTCAAATTCAACATACCAGCAAATAATTGCCTTTGGCTTTCACAGAAAGAAGGTGAAGGAGTTCAGTTCGTTGATATAGATGCCATTAAAGGAACGGTTTATGGATTCCTTGAAGGAAATCTAAGAGCGGTATTACTTCTTGATGGCTTAGAATATCTAGCAAACATTTGTGGAGAAAAACCAGTTATCGAAATGATAAGAGAAATTTCTGATAGGATGCGCTACGAAGACGATTGTCTGCTTATTTCATTCGATAAATCCGCATGGGAAAGTACCGATTCCGCACACATTATCCGTGCAGCTCCATCAATTGACACAGATTTGTTACACTCTTGGAATCAAGACCCTGAGTCATTGTTAGACCACCCATTGATGGCACCACCTACCGAAGAAGAGACCTTGCGTCTCGAAAATTACCTCGGTGAGAACACTCCTGAATCTTTTGTTTTCGAAGAAATTGTTGAAGAAATTGTCGATGAAACTCCAATTCAACCTGTTGCTGAAGCCGAAGTTGTAACTGAAATCCGAGAAATTGATTCGGTCATTGTCGAAGATATCGAAACAATCGAAGAGGCAGAAGTTGTTAGTGTCGAGGCAGAAAAGAAAGGGCCGAGAAAGGCCCAAAGGGTAAAGCGCAGAAGAGCGAGTCACGCAAGAGTTCTTAGCGATAGGGAAACGAGATTAGCGGGATTATCTGCAGTGAGCAAAAACAAGGTCATCGGAGATTTGCCATCGACAAATCCACTCCCGAAAACAGCCATAGGTGTTGGAAGCGAGGGCAAGTTCAAATCTATTTCAAAGAAAATAGGTGCTGGAATAAGTGATGCTGTTAGACAAGACCCCAGCAAGAAAAATCACACTTTACCTCCTACCAAACTAGGACCAAAACCTGCGCAAAGAACCAAGGCAAAAGCAAACGCAAAAGTCGTAAGCCCACTAGCCGCCCGAGGTATTGAGATTAAGCGCAACCTAGCGAATAGAAAACAGGCCTCGAGTGTACCGCAGAGGGAAATCGACATTGACAAAGAATTGGAATCTTGGAAGAAAAAAGAGGAGGAAGTCGAGTGAGAATGACACACAGAGAAAAACTCCTGCTCGCTTTAGCTAATGCTAGGGAAAGTCTTGGCAGAGATGCAACATCCAAAGGCACTGCCATGTCAAAATTGAATACACTCCGCGGAGTTAATGAGGTGCAAGATACCAGAGAAACTAATCTCCTATCTCGAACAGGAACCGAGACTCGTCCCACTTTCGACATAGTAGCAGACCAAGTTCTTGGAAAGACTCCAACTTGGAAACCGAGTGTAGATTTAGACGAGGGAGATTCCTCACTCGCTCAGATTGCTGCAAAGAGAATTGGTGAAATGAGGGAGAAACTTGAGTTTGAGGAAGGGGAAGAGGAGTTGCTCGGCAACTCATTGGGACTACTGAAAGATGGCAGACCAGTATGGGCAGAAGTTCTTGACAACCAAAGAGGATATTCAACAAATTACAGTGACTTTGGTATGAAAGATCTGTCTTTCAAGCCATTGTGGCCACCGGTGCAGAAACTCTCTGATCACAAGACTTGGAAAAACTGGCACGTAGTTGAGGAGAACACTAGAGCTTCAAACGCATGTGAGAAAGTTATTGACAAACCAGGTCTTTCCATGAACCCACTACTAATTCTAGGCGGAAATGGGAGTGGAAAATCACATATCTTGTCTGCATCGGTTCAAGCAATGATTCGAAGACAAGATGGAAACGTACACCTCCTTTCTACATCTGCTATGCGTGGATGGGATTCTCTTCCTGATGGCTGGCAAGATGCAGTTGCGCACGCTAGTCTAATTGCGATAGATGACTTGCATTTGGCAGATGAACGAATCGCAACTGAGTTAGGGATGTTAATCGATTATGCTCTCAACTTAGGGGTCCAAATTATTGCAACATCAAGAGTTGAATCAAACGAATGGCCTGCTAGAAGGTTATGGGAAGTCATGAGGTCTGCAACTAGTGTTTGGATTAACAAGCCAAGTTCATCGTCGCTAATCACACATCTTAGAAGGAATACTAGCGGAAGGTCGCTATTGCTAGACGATTCTATGCTTGCCAGGATTGTCAACCACAGTGACGGCGATTGGCGAACAACCAATGCTGCATTTGAGAAAGTGGCTCTTTCGATAGAATCTGGTGAACGAATTGTCAATGCAGATGACGTTTCAGACATCCTAAACGAAACGCCAATTGTCAAATCCGATTATGAAATCTACGAGGAAAGAGACAATCTTGAAGCAATTGCTGCTAGAGTAATCGAGGAAACCTTCGACACAGTATACACTGGCGTCGACCCGGGTGGCGTTGAGCTAAATGTACAACTACCTGAATTATCGGATGATTGGGTAGTTCCTGAACTTACAATTCAAGAGAAGGACGAACTTCACGAAGTACTGACCTCAGACAACCTAACACCGCACGTTACCACTACACTAACAGTCGATGAAAGTGAGAAATTTTTGTTAGAATCTGAGAGAGAACTCCGGGGCCTAGATCTGGCAAGAGTTACTGAAACAACCGCTAGCATAGATAACATCACAAACAAAATGTTTGCAGATATGGAGAGAGAACACATCGACCATTCAAATCAGTTAATGGAACTTGAGGAAGAAATGTATGTACTTGCTGAAACAAGCAAGAATGCATCGGTAGAAGAATTGATTCAAATTGCAGACAGGATCGCAGAAATAGAAGTAATTCTAGGAAATATTTCTAATGCCCCTGCCTATGCTCAAATAACACCAATCAAGGTATTGCAACCACTAGGTGGCGAAGCATGAATAAGCCCTGGTGGATGTCAGGAGTACCTTTCTCCTGCCAACCAAATTGTGGTAAATGCTGTGATGAACCAGGCGGCATTGTCTACCTAAGGCCGCAAGACGCAGAAATGCTTGCTAATCATCACGGAATGGAGGTTACAGATTGGCTGGAAAGAGATTGCAAACAAACCATGGATGGAAGATATATCCTGAAATCTGACCAATATACGGACATTTGCATATACCTAGACGGAGAGAAAAAATGCACAGTTTACGAAGCTCGTCCTGCACAATGTAAGTCATTCCCATTTTGGGCAGAGAATGTCCGCTCCGACAGGTCTTGGAAACTGACTGTGAGTAGTTGTCCAGGCTTAGATTCTGAAGAGGCTTTCATCATTGATGGCAACACAATTAGAAAGAAAATATTGGCTGACCGTGATGCTTTCAGAGGTTTCAGAAAATGGCCTGATTGAGAAAATGATATTTTCTTGAAATAACAAATCCTGTGAGCACGATACACTTAGTGTTGGAAAACACACTGGAACTGTGTAGCATTGGCCTAAACAGGGTCGACCTTATACACAGGTGTCATTTCGATTGGGATGGTGGCAATTTAATGAGCGATGGAGAGTCTCTTTTCGAATTGACTTCATCCCACTTAAACACGGGCATGCGTGGCATACCTGTTGGAACATGCCGAACATCATTTGTCACACCAACCGAAGGTGTTCACTATTGCGGGTACCCAATAAGTGAACTTGCATCAATGCTACCGGAAGATGTCATCTACCTTCTGTTCAACAAAGAATTGCCTAATTCGAACCAATCTTCAGAATTCCAAGATGAACTAAAGTCGCGAGGAGCACTTCCCGATGGAGTAGAACAAGTTCTGGCTTCACTACCAAGAGATGGGCATCCTATGGACTGGTTGTCTGTTGGAATTCATACCTTGGGAATGCTAGGTGGAGAGGGCGACTGGAAGAATGATGCATTGAACCTAGTAGCAAGGATGCCGAGATTACTTGGGCTAATTTTCCGATACAGAGAAGGAAGATTAGTCAACATTCCAGCAGATGATTTATCATTGGGCCTAGTTGCTAGGTTTACCAATACACTAGACCTTGCGGATGTAGATAAATCAGTAATGGACCAAGTTATTGCAACATATCTTGTACTACACATGGACCATGGAGGAGGTAACCTCTCAACATTCGCAGGAAAAGCGGTTGCAAGTGGACATGCGACCGTTTACTCCTCAATGGCAGGGGCAATGAATGCCCTGTCTGGACCACTTCACGGACGAGCAAACCAATCATGCTTTGAATTCGTACAGAAGATCGGAACATCTGATCCTGTTGAGGTTGAAGAATTCGTGAGGGGAGAGTTAGAGGCTCGACGTCCTGTATTCGGGTTCGGCCATGCTGTCCTTCGTGCTGAAGACCCAAGAGCAACCGTTCAATTTGCTTTGGGGGAGAAGATTTGTCCTGAGGACAAGTACTTCAAGACAATCAGGGTCCTAAGAGAAGTTGCCCCAAGAGTTCTATCTGAAAATCCAAAAATCAGCAATCCTAACGCAAACGTGGATATCGCAAGTGGAACTTTGCTGAACCACGTTGGACTTTCTGACCCTGAATATTATACCACATTCTTTGGTTGGGCTAGAGTTGCTGGAATTGGTGCGCAAATCGTAGACGAAAGAACTGTGATGAGAGGCGGTAAAGGAACACCTATTTATCGACCAAAATACATCGCAGAAGAACAATCATTGCGTCACGTTGATTGAATAACAGGTCGCGGAGTTTTTCCACAACCCCGATGACCAATCATTCGAACTGATTTCCATCCTAATTGCTCGTCGCTTATTTCATGCCATGGAGCAACGTCTTCCGGAACAATTCCATTCTCGAGACCTTTCCACTGCTCATCGCTAAGAGGCATTGTAGCTGGGCGCATCCATCTCTTACTGCCACATGGTAACTCCATAGAAGGGTCGGGATAATCAGTTAGAATCGATAATCCCGCACTAACCAAATCTCTCTCCATATGAGGGTGACCTGGCCAAACATATACTGGGAAATCCCCTAGGATTTTTCTTAGACGATTTAATTGTCTACCCTTCAATCCAACTGGGCGGCCAAGATGGATGAATCGCTTGATCCCTTCAAAGTAATCAACTGCGCATGGCATCATAGGTGAGCCTGCCTTTTGCTGTGTTTTCATTAGTCGATTGAAAGAATAGGATACAAATTGAGGCAAAGCTCTGATTCTCTTTGAATTGTGTGAACCAGTCCTTGGTACAGTGGGCAGTAACCTTGACCAAGGTCTGTTGGAACCCGATAATTTTGCGACCTTATCCATTGGTTTGTGAAATGCATAAAACACAGCAGCCTCTTCATGGATACCTGCCTCATCAACTAGTTCGCTAGCTATCTCCATGATTCTTGCCATTCTTTTTGTAGGGTCTTTTTCAATCTCGGGCAAACATCGCTTTATTTCCAAACAAGCAACTTTGGAATGCTCTTGCCATGGCACCAACCAATCCCTGTCTGACATTAATTTTTCAAACGAGCAAAATCCTGCTTTTTCTAATTCCGCAAGGTCCCATTCCTCTACGATTTTTGGCTTACCGTCAAGCAACTTTGTTGGGAGTGAAACAGTGTGGTCGTGGTGCACCACGATTTGATCATCTGCAGTTAGTCTTAGGTCGAATTCAACGCCATCCATACTCTGCATCGCTTGCACTAGCGATGCATGAGTATTTTCTGGAGGTTGTTGAAATACCATTGTGGCGGCTTGAGAGGATTTCATTATTGAATCATGTGCCGGAATTCTAAAACGGCCCAACTATCATAAGTGGTTAGACGCAGTCCGAATTATGGCAGAGGATCAAAGAGTACGAGGATATTGTGCTTATGATTGGGGTAAGAGTGCGTTTGAAACATCTGTAACGACAGCAGTCTTCCCAGCTTGGTTCGCATACTTATTCGCAGAAGCAAATGGAATTTCAACAAAAATTCTCGGCTCAGAGTGGACTGCTGATGCAATTTTTTCAGCTGCGGTAATGATTGGAGCATTGCTTGTAGCAATCTGTGCACCTTCACTGGGTGTTATTGCAGACAGACGAATGATCAAAATTTGGTGGCTTAGAACTCTTACTTGGGTAGGTTCAATTTCTTGTGTTCTACTTGCACTATCTCCATACCTCGGTGTTTCTGTTGGATGGATTTGGGCAACAATCATGTTCATGGTTGCAAATGTTGGTCTAAATGGTGCGGGAGTATTCTACAATGCATTATTGCCACACATGGGTGATGAATCTGAAATGGATTCGATTTCAAACAAAGCATTTGCAGCAGGATACCTAGGTGGAGGATTACTACTCGTTGTTCACCTTGTAATGGTTTTGAGTCTAGACGGCGGATGGGTTATCCCATTCGTAATGGCATCTTCTGGAATTTGGTGGCTAGGTTTCGCTCAAATGACATTCAAGATGGTGCCAGAACCTCACATCGAAGACGAAATGGAGCCAATGGGCCTAGTTGCATCAACCAAATTAGCGCTAGGTGAAGTCGTATCCACTCTGAAGGACATCAAGAGTTTCCGAACCCTATTCTTTTACATGCTGGCATACTTCTGCTTCATCGACGGAATTAACTCAGTTACTGCTCTTGCTGGAGTATTCGGAATAGTTGTACTTGGACTTACAACTACTGGATTGATTCTAACGATATTGATTATACAATTCGTAGCCGCACCAGCAGCGATTGGATTCACTAAACTAGCAGACAAATGGGGCACAAAGAAGGCTTTGCAGTTCTCTCTAATTTGTTGGTGTGTTGTAATTATTGGAGCACTTTCATTCGCACCTCTTGAATTAGATGAGCACGAAGATTACGACATACAGTATACTTGGGACGAAGAGGCCGGTACTTATGTTGCTGAAGCAAGAGAGGGCGTGAACAACATAGCAGCACTACCTGATGACGATGAGCAAAAGTGGGCAATGGATAACCGTGAAATTTTACCTGTTCAAATAAATGATGATGTAAGAGATGATGATGCTGTTGAATGGGCGTTCGATAAGGATGGCGTACCCGTTAAAGTGAATGTAATTTTGACCGCAGATTCCCTTGCAAAGTTGAACGACTCTATGGATGAATCTAGGTTCTCATACAGTATTGAAGGCGGAGAATTTGGAGACCAAACAGGACTTGGTGTAAATCACCCAACCAGCCTTGGCGATGGAGTCTTGGATTTCATACCTGACACCGCACGCTCACTAATTTGGGCACCACTTGGAATCACTGTATTCTTCCAGTTCTTACTCCTAGGTGCATTTGCAGGAGCACTGCTGGGTGGATCGCAGGGACTCGCTCGCTCTATGTTTGGACAAATGGTTCCTGAAACCAGGTCAGCAGAATTCTTCGGATTCTTTGGATTCTTCGGAAAGGTTGCTGCTCTATTGGGACCACTAATTTATGCAGTCATGACAGTATGGTTCGATTCACGTGTTGGTATTTTTGCAATTTCATTATTGATTGTCGCAGGTGCAATTCTCCTCAGGAAAGTCGACGTCGAGGACGGTATCGCAGTTGCGAAAGCAGAGGATGAAAGAAACCGTTCGAAGGTTGCGGAGTGAAAATACTCATAGCCGTAGGCAATGGGCGGTGAGACAATGAGTCCTTATTCGGTGATGATGGGGATAATTCTTATTCTCACTCCCGTAATCTGCTGGGTGTTCACTTTAGGTAGAGAACATACTAGGACACCCCTTAGCAAAGTGTTTGAAGTCATTCATGAGAAAAGATACTACCTACACGCCTTAGGCTACCTGTTAATCATTAGGTGGAAGGCTCTTACTGATGAGTTGAACGAGCCGATTAAAAATCAAACCGGTAACTGGACTGATTTTGTCTACGCCATTGAGGGTGAGCTAACACTGTGGGTGCAGCAAACGTTTGAAAACGCTGCATTGACTGAATTCCTAAACTTCCATTACCTCTTCATTTACCTGTTCTTGATTTACATTACTACCGTATATTACGCCTATGTTGGTGAGAGAGACATGACTGATAAGGTGACACTGAATTACCTGCTAATTTACGCTTTAGCAGTTCCATATTACCTGTTCTTCAACGTAGAAGTCACCTCATCTTGGATACCTGGAATGAAAGCGTTGCTTTACCACGATGGATGGTATACCGTATTTTACGCAACTCATGACCCCCTAGACAATGCGGTTCCATCACTGCACGTAGCGATTCCATTCGGAATTATCTTGCTCAATTGGCTCCATTGTAAAGAAAAGGGTATCAAGATGAGAGAGTGGGCACATTGGCCTTATCACCTATTCATAGTCGTCAATACCATTCTATTCATATTCACAATTGCATACTTAGGAATCCATTGGTTAGTGGATATACCCCTTGGAATGATTGTGGGTGGACTTGGAGCGCTATTTATTCATCACCTCCAACCTAGACTGAGGAATGACCACGGTAGTATGTTTGAAGGCGTTGACAAAAAGAAGGTCATGAAGCATACGTTCTGGGAGGGTGCTATAACTCTAGTAATACTATTCTTAGTTCTGTCTTCAGTCTCTTACCAAGAAAACAATGTCGATGACAGAGTTTCAATGCGCTTAGGGGGTGGAGACACAACCTACGAAATTCTCCAATCACTATCTTACGGCGATGAAATTACATCAAGAATCACAAATATGGACGAATCTCTAAACCTTCAATTTACAATCTTATGGGTTGAAGAATCGGTCTATGCGATGGACCAAGGCGTAATTGATTGGTCCAAAATAGAAGAAAACTATACCACTTATACTGTCAAACCCGGAGAAACAATGGAAATTACGACAGATGATCCCAAGAAATGGCACCTGATGATTTTACACAATGGTGCTGAAGATTTAGATGACGTAATCGAAGTGAAAATCCTCAACGACTATGGCAAAGATGAGATGTGGAAGGCAGTTACATTATCTCTGCCTTCCATGTGGATGACAGGGTTTGTTGTGCATCGTCTTGTGAGGCTAAAACAAGCCGGCCGCTCATTAATCGACTCTACTCCATCCCATCTGTGGGAGGAAGAGTGAATGGATGACGACTTCAGCATAAATCCCGAAATTAGGGACCTCTTCAAACAAATTTCTGAGCATATAAGAAGTAGAATGAAATTGATTGTCACATTATTCATTTTTGGAATTGCAATTGGTATTCCAATCGCCCACAGAGTTGTGGATTGGCTTCTTGAAATAGGATTACTTCCTGATGATGTTAACATAATTGTCCTAACTCCTGTTGAATTTATTATGTTGCAAGTTAGAATTGGTGCCTGGTTGGGTGCTGGCTTAGCCGTATTAGCACTGATAATTGATGGAGCATGGAAAAGCGGACTTGCCAAAAAGAGCCCCAAGCCCGCTCTTTCGGTAATTATTTCAGTTATTGTGGCAATCCTGCTGGGCAGTCTTGGAATTGCATATTCTTGGAATCTATTGACGCCTATGCTACTAGAATACTTGGCTAGTGATGCACAGGCGGCTGGACTATCAACAGAATGGAGGCTGTCATCATTCGTTGGATTCATTGTAAGTCTATGTCTTGCTTGTGTAATTGGATTTCAGGCTCCGCTTATTACCCTGCTCTCACTACAATCCGGGGCTGTTGACAGACCAACCCTAGTTGCCTATCGCAGACACATTTGGTTCATCACATTCGTTCTTGGTGCTGCATTCTCTCCGCCTGACCCACTTTCGCTATTCCTCGTTTCCTTGCCAATTATTCTGCTATTCGAAGCAGCCTTATTTTGGGACAAAATCAGGGGCGAAAACACGGGTGTAGATGCTTAATAGGAGCACAGATTTTTCCCGGGCTTGGTCGGTTTTCAGTTCCGTGTGAGTCTCCACCAACCGAGATTGGCATTCCCTGTTGCATCAATTCATATCTGTAAGAATCAGAATGTGAATTGTGGATGGCTTCGATACAATCTACGCCCAATTTCAGAAGCCTTGGAATCAAAATATCATTGCTTATTCCATAGTACAATGGATGAGCAAGGGAAGTGATTCCTCCCGACTGGTGTACCATTTGAACAGCCTCTCCAATGGTAGGGAGAGGCCTCTCTCTAAACGCTGGTGCACCATTTCCAATGTACTCATCGAAAGCCTGTGAGACTGTTTCAACGATTCCATGTTCGATCATTGCTCTTGCTAAGTGTGGTCTACCAAGAGCACCATCAGCAAACTTCTCCACATCTCCAAGAGGGATGTCGTGACCAAGTTCCTTCATAGCTTCTAACATCAATTTCATTCTTGGCAGCCTTGCTTCTTTGAGGCCAACCAACCATTCGCTAAATTCATCTGATGCACCATCAGGGAAATATGCTAACAAATGCCATGAAGAGGGATTCTCCTTGTCGCTTGTAATCTCAACCTCACAAGTTATCTCAACACCTGGAATGAATTTGATTCCTAGTTTATCACAAGCAGATTGCGCTTCAGCCCACCCTGTGTTTGTATCATGGTCGGTTAATGACCACACCCTAACACCTGAATCATAGGCTCGCTTTGCCATCTCTGTAGGCGTGTGAACACCATCACTGTGTCTAGAATGACAGTGTAAATCAACCATCTCAGTCCACATTCTACCACCTCAAAAATCTGGAAGTTCCGGCAAATCAAGTGCAGGTGTCTCTTCTTTCTCATCTTGAAGTAAATCATCTAAATCTGGCATTTCAGGAAGGTCAAGCATTGTGGGCAATACCGGTTCTTCAACTAAATCTAATTTTGGTAAAGGAACATTTTCTGTACCTGATGTCTGAAAACCTCTCGAATCAAATTTTCCTGTGTTCACCACTGCATGTTGAACTGTATTTTGTGACGCTGCTTGTGCGGAGGATTGACCGATTTCCCCGCTTGAGAGTGTGCCAATGGCATTGCTTACAACTGATCCATCTTGAGAAGACTGTCTTCCAACAATAGACTCTATCACGGCTGCTGTGTTTGAATTCACGCTACCTCCTGAGTTGAACGAACTAACCATTGTTGGAAGATCTTCCATCGCTTCGTATTGCGCAGTAGAAGTTCCATGCGCATGCACAACAGGCGTGTCGTGTTCTAATTTCGCCCACCATGAAACGGCAGCAAATATCGGGACAAGTATTGCCAAAATCGTTTCAGCAAGTGCCCACCCTCTTGGTGTTCCTATCGGCAGGAAAGCAGAGAATAGTAGGGAAATAAATGCAATCAATGCGCCCGTATTCGCTGCGAAGGCGATGTTCGGGTGCCTCGGGTCCATGAACCGTTGTAGTATGCGTAACTCAAGAATGTTGGGCTTCTGCGGCTGTCACGGTATTTGCCATTAGCATTGCAACAGTCATCGGGCCAACACCACCGGGTACCGGTGACAAAAGCGAAGCCACTTGCTCGACATCTGGATGCACATCACCTGCTAGGCGCCATCCTCTTTCTCTTGTTTCATCATCAACCCGATTAATCCCTACGTCGATAACAACCGCTCCTGGTTTTATCCAATCCGGCTTTACCATTTCTGGCCTACCAACCGCTGCAATTACGATATCTGCACCCAAACATTCTGCTTTTGCATCAACCGTTTTTGAGTGAACGATTGTCACTGTGGAATCTGCACCTCTAGCCGCAAGAAGAAGTGCTTGAGGCATGCCTACATTGAAAGAACGCCCAATTACAACAGCTTTTTTGCCAGCCATCTCAACATCTGCCCATCTAAGCATTTCCATAACTCCAGCAGGAGTACAAGGAATCATGCCATCTAGCCTTCCTTGTACAATCCTTCCTAGGTTTGTTGGATGGAAGCCATCTACATCTTTTCTAGGGTCAATCAAATCTGTTAGCGATTCCTCATCCATGTGAGATGGTAATGGAGATTGAATTAGTATTCCGTGGAGTGTGGGGTCATTATTCAGTGAAATTATAGTTTCAGCGACCGCTTCTTGTGTTGTTTCTGCAGGTAACTCGATATGAGTGGATTTGATTCCTAGTCTCTCGCAAGATAGAATCTTGTTCTTCACGTAAACATGTGATGCTGGGTCATCTCCAACAATAACAACTGCTAGATGAGGCTGTAATTCACACTTAGAAACACGTACTTTCAACCTCTCTTCAAGGTCCGCAGCACAAGATTTCCCGTCCAACCTCTTTACTGGCATGAACTACTCCAACCAAATTCTAATCATGAGGATTGTGATTGAATTCACTCCTCTTCGTCTAACCATAAGACTCTGCCACAGGACACACATGTGTACTCATTTGGCCGCGGCCCGTCAACAGTTTCCAAGTGTCCACACGGCCCACAAAGTATGGTCGATTTGATTGGTTCATCCATGGTAACGTCCACTCTGTACATGAAGCGACCAGCATCAGGTAGCCTCTCAATCGAGGGTTTCCATTCTGCGACGGCTTCGGGACTAAGTTCCATCTTACTCGGTATTGACATACCGATAATGAAACACACTATTCCGCTTATTCCGACCACGCCGCCCATTGCAATATTTACTCCGAGAGAAAATAGTGCTCCGAACACAATAAGAACAATCCCGCAAATTAGGAAGTTCTCTCTACGATTCTTCATTTCATCAACTCATTGCTTTACTCAGAGCTTCTGCAACCTTTGGTACAGATTCAGTTGGCACTGCACACAATCCAATTCTTACCCCTCCGGTTAATGGTACCAAGAATACTCCATTTGCAGCACACTTTTCTGCTACTGCAACGGGGTCCTCAGATTCAATCCAAGCAAAGAAGCCATCCATTGTGGGATTAAGTGGAACACCCAATTTTTCACATTCTGCAATCAATGTGTTTCTCCTGTTATCCAAGAGACTCTTCAAACGGTCTCTTTCCTTGCTCCAGGCTTCTCCACCCTCTTCTGATGAGTGCATCTCACTGACACAGTATTGTGAAACCCTTGGTGTTGCGCTCCATGTTTGTCTGGCGGTTACGCAAAGAACTGTTTCCATCCTATCTGTAACTTCTTTTTCAGGATGCATGCTCACGAGAGCTCCGGTTCTTAAACCGTAGATCGTATGTGATTTGGACAATGAAATTGCCACGCTGAATAACAAATTTTCTGGCCACATAAGCCCATTTTCCAAAGACTCAACGATGGTATCGCCCCAGGCATGTGTTTCGTCTGCGTACAAACTGTAGGCAGAATCGATAAGCAGTGTGTGTCCAACATCAGGATTATTTAGTGCTGAATCAACAAACGATTCCAAACAAACTGATCGCCCCTCTGGACTCATGGAAAGTCCTGTTGGATTGTGGGCTGGATCGTTTAGCCAAACCATTACCTTGTCTTGTTTTGAACACAATTCGGCCAACTTAACTTCAAATTCATCTTTAGCAAAAAATGGGTGAGAATCACTGCCATTTGGAGGTAGCAGTGGCCAAGTCTCGTATTCAAGTGAGTTATTCTGAAGGAACCCTTTGTATGGGCCCCAGTGGCGGTCTCTCAACAAAATCGATTGTCCCTTGTCGAGGAAATTATTCGCAGATAGGTAAAGGGCTCCGCTTCCTCCAGGGCTAGCAGTCGAAGAGAAGTGGAAGCCGAGATTCTCGAGTTCTTCTCTAGCATCTCCAAATGCTAGCGACTTTGAGAGATCCAAGAATGCAGGCAATCCTGCAAGAGGAGCATATGCTGCGATTTCTTGCTCAGGAGCATTTCTAATCGCTGAATCAACCGCTTTGTTGATTGCAAGTTCACCGTTGTCCTCCAACAGTGCCCCAATCGTACCATTCACGGCAGGTAGGCCTGCTGATTTGGCTTCCTGAAACTTCGCCCACCAACTGAATATGGTGTCGTTTCCAGCCTTAGATAGGCCCGCAGCGTTTAGAAAAGCCTCTCCTGCCATGCTCCTGCCAACAAGTTAGGGGATATCTTACTTACTGCCGACGCATTCATCTATGAAATCCATCTCGCCGAGTTTGCGCCAACGTAGCATAGCTGGTAGTGCTTCGGATTTGTAATCCGACGGTCGGGGGTTCGAGTCCCTCCGTTGGCTCCTAAATTTAATCTCACAGTAATGCTGCTTAGTACTACTTTTGATTGTACCAAGTTCTTCAATGGACGTCTACTTTTCGCAAAGGTATGTAAGAATCCCTCTCACAGGGGAAAGCATGGCAGAGTTGACCAACCCGGAGAAGAGGATGTTGAAATCCCTTCAAGGCAGGGATGGAAAATGGAGTCTGCAAGAAGTTCTCGACGCCTGTGATTGGGACGACCAAGCGATAGCGGTGTCCGCTGGACACGGCCTTTCTAATCTCGGATTTGTAAAAATTTCAGAGTCAAGTGAACTAGGCGTAATTCTTGGAGGTGAAGGAGAAAATGCCGTGACAAACGGATTGCTAGAAGCAAGACTTTGGGATTTCATTCAGTCAAACCCTAATTCAACAATGAAGGAAATCTCTCAGAATTTTGAACGCCATGAAGCGGGCCCAGGAATTGGTCTGCTCAAAGGATTGGGTGTCAAAATCGACGGAGGCAAGTTTGCTTGTGAAAGTCCTGAAAGCGTTTCAAAAGAAATCGCAAAACGTACAGAATTCATCAAATCACCAACAATCGACAGCCCCCTTCTGGAGCACTTCAAGGGCCGAAAAAACCTCATCGAAATTGTTGAATCCGTAACTCGAACATGGTCGATTACAAAAGACGGGAAAAAAATTGAAGCATCTAAGTTGGAAGAAGTTGTGAAAATCGCTGAAATAACTCCAGAGTTATTACAATCTGAAGATTGGAAAAATGCAGAATTTAGACCGTATGATGTTTCTTTAGAGGCATCAATGCCAAACTCTGGACGCAGTCATCCGATGCAGGCACTAATCGAGCGTATCAGATCCATTTTCCTTGAGATGGGTTTCTCAGAATTGGTTGATGATTATGTCCAGACAGCAGGATGGAATATGGACGCATTGTTCATACCGCAAGACCATCCTGCGAGAGAAATGCAGGATACCTTCTATCTCGACAATCCTAGAAAGATAAAACTGGATCCTAAATTACTCAAAGATTGGAAAGCGATACACGAGCACGGAGGAGACACCGAGTCGACTGGATGGGGTGGAAAGTTCGACCCTGAAATTTCCCAGAAAGGACTGCTGCGCACACATACAACGGTGAATACAATCCAATATCTTGCAAAGAATCCAGAACAATCCTGTAGAGTATTCGCCATCGACAGAGTATTCAGAAAGGAGAGTATAGACAAAACCCATCTTCCAGAATTCCACCAAATCGAAGGGATAATAATGGAACCAGGAGCCAATCTGGGAATGCTGGTTTCAACCCTCAAAACTTTTTACCAAAAAATGGGCTACCCAGAAGTTCGTGTGAGACCTGCCTACTTCCCGTACACTGAGCCTTCCCTCGAAGTGGAAGTTAAATGGAGAGGAAAATGGCTTGAATTGGGTGGAGCAGGAATCTTCAGACCAGAGGTTACAGAACCTCTAGGAATCAAGGACCCTGTTTGTGCATGGGGAATGGGCCTAGAACGGCTAGCAATGTTAGTGCTTGGCTTGGATGACATTCGCCAATTGTATATTTCCGATTTGGAATGGCTAAGAAACCAACCAATATTGTGATTCCATGGATCTAAACTCGATAAATGAACACAGCCCTTGGTGGGCAAGGGCATTTGCAATATTTTTGGGGATAATGTTATTCTTCACAGTTGCAAATCTATTCTACATAGAGATCTTTGGTATAAACGGAATTAACCATTATTCATTTGGAAATGAACCAACAAACCCTGGCGAATATCCTGAAAACGGTACGTCTGATGAACAGAGAATGTACAACTATTCATTGTCTGAATGGGAAGACTATGAAGCGTACAAAGAAATGATGCAAGAACTTGAAGATTCTAGTTTAACGGAGATAACTCAAGTGTTTGCTGTCCTATCGATACTCGTAGGCATACCAGCAATTGCGATGTTTTGGACACAAAATGAAAAAATGCTTCATTACGGAATTGCATTTGGCGCAATCAGTGCGATAGGAGAGGTTTGGAAGGCTTACATTTCATCTGACATAGTAGCAAGTTTCATGGAAAGCGTTCCCGGGGGTGCGGATTATTCATGGATCGCCAAAGCATCAGTCTTTACATCTGGAATATGCGGAATAGTATTCATCGCCCTAGCAGTTGTTTTGCACAACATGTACCATAATCTAAACGAAATGCCTGAGAGTGGATTTCATCTTAAAGTTGATAATCCAGCCCTAACTCCAACAAATCATGGAGATAATGACCTCTAATACAGAAACCATTCCAGGTTTCAAAATTACCAAGTCTTTAGGAGTTTCAACTGGTTCAACCGTTCGTGCTAAGCACATCGGTAAAGACATACTTGCTGGATTCAAGAATATCGTTGGTGGCGAAATCAAAGCGTACACTGAACTATTGATGGAAGCTAGGACCGAAGCACTAGGCAGAATGATGCTCGACGCTGCACAGCGTGGAGGAAATGCTGTCGTCAACGTGAGATTTGCAACCAGTAGCGTTGCTGGTGGAGCCGCAGAATTATTCGCATATGGAACTGCTGTAATTGTTGAGCAAGAGTGATTGCATGTTTGAATTCCTTAATTCAACTCCGATTTGGTTATTGATAATCTACGGAATAGTGTTCCTATTCAGTGCATTTTTCCCTGCAGCCTTCATTTACTCGATGCTATTTGGTTGGCTCCACGAATCAAAGAGATCGCAAAATCTGATAGCACGTGAACAAAGAGTGGCTGGAATGGCCGGTGGAGACAACATCCATACTCTTTCCAAACCCATAAACATGGCAAAAGTCTCCAGTGCCGGCCTTGTTATGACAAACATCACTGTATCTCCATCATGGTGGCAGTTATTCCTGGGCAACATCAAATCCATATTTGGGGGGCAAATCAAATCATACGACAAAGTTCTCGCATACGGCAGAGCTGAAGTTCTGCAAAGACTCAGAGAACAAGCACTAGGTGAGGGATGGAGTGAAGTAATCAACGTCAGAGTTGAAACATCAATGGTTATGAACAAGGTCAAAGGTGGCCAACAAAACAAAATCGGTACCCTCGAATTCCTTGCATTTGGGACTGGAATTAAGTGAAATACCTAGATTACATAGGGAGTCCTTTAGGACATGAACCTTCGACATATAACCATGAGAAGGACGAGAGTCGTGGCCACTATCGGACCATCTTCTTGGGATTTAGATAATCTAAGGTCCATTTTCGATGCAGGAGCAAACGTTTTCCGGCTAAATTATTCTCACGGGGAACCTGAACAAAAAACGGAATTGTACAAGAAAATCAGGTCACTAGAAGAAGGAAATAGGACAACATGTATTCTTGCAGATTTGCCCGGTCCTAAGTTAAGGCTTGGAGAATTTAAAGGTGTCAAATTACTGAACAACGGAGACACAGTTCGACTACTGTGCGGCATGAAAGAGTATGATGGTGATGAAATTCCAGTCGAATACGATGGCCTATCTTCGGAACTAAAAACTGGGGACACAATACTTGTGGCAGATGGACTAATTCGATTATCTGTTAAAGAAACTGCAGGAAAAAAAGGTTCTTTCGTAGATTGTGTTGTTGAAGATGGCGGGCCTGTTACCAGTAGAAAAGGAGTAAATTTACCAGGCACTACCATCGATTTACCTGCAATCGGAGAGAAGGATAAACTAGCATTAGATCACGCTTTGAGAGCAGGTGCTGATTGGATAGCAGTATCATATGTACGAAATGCAGAAGACTTGAGACCTGCTAAAGAAGCAATCAAGGCTGCAGGACTTCACACACCAGTTATAGCAAAAATTGAGCATCCTGCTGCTCTAGAAAATCTTCACTCGATTCTAGATGTGGCTGACGCAGTTATGGTCGCAAGAGGAGATTTAGGCGTTGAAATCCCATTGGAACAAGTTCCACTTGCTCAGCAGAGAATAATCGATGCAGGTTTGATGCGAGGAATGGTCGTAATCGTTGCAACTCAGATGCTTGAATCTATGACACTTAATCCGCGTCCAACTAGAGCAGAGGTAAGCGATGTATCGACAGCGATTAGACACGGCGGAACTGCAGTGATGCTTTCTGGTGAAACCGCTTCTGGCAACCACCCAATTGCAGCAGTTGAAACAATGGTAAAGATTGCAAACGCTACCGAAGCCGGCCTTGACACATCGGGAGGGACTCCCGGGGCCTTGGTCAAATTCCGTTCAACACGTGCCGTAGCCCATGCAGGTGTTGAATTGTCAAAGATAGCATCAGCACGTCATATTCTGGTGGCAACACAGCACGGCAATGCACCAAGATTGGTTGCTGGTTACAAGCCAGATGTCGTTGTTACAGCTGTTACTGATAGAATTAGAGCGGCAAGGAGAATGAATCTACTGCCGGGTGTTCAATCTGTAATGGTTGAAGAAAATGAACGTGGCTCGAAAACTATGCAGAACGCAATAAAGCAACTTGCTGAAGAGGGCAGAATCAAGACTGGAGAGCGAATCGTTGCAATATCTGGGTCTCCACAAGCCATGAGAGGTGCTACAAGTACTGTCAGACTGTACCGACTTGAATCCGATGGAACAATTTCCGGCACAGAGTAACATCTGTCATTATTTTTCGTCGTAAGGTTCAATGGCGGACATCAGTACCCGCAACCATGGCTAAGAGTTCACTAAATGCGATTCTTATCGCGACTGGCCTTGTACTTGTTTCACTAAACCTAGGTTTGAGTGCATACGCTGTAGGACAAGTTCCAGCCGCCGTTGAAGAGGCTGTTGCAACAAAAGTGAAAGATGATATTTGTGAAAACACACTGTGTACTGAGGTAAACGAGGATTGGGTAGAATCCACGTCGCAGAGAGATTTCTATGCGTGGCATATACTGAATGTGGATGACGTTGCAAACAACAATTCTGAACCGATGTATGAGAGAATTGGACCAATTACCTATGACGTCACACTAAAGCGAGCCGTTGACAGTTATGATATCAAGAACGGATTGCTTACCTACACTCAATCTACATCTTACTCTTGTGCTAGCGATACCGCAATTCCTTGTTCCCAAGAAATTAGCCAACTGAATATAGCATTCAACCCGCAGATTGTCGGTGCAACAGGTTCTGCAATTAACGCAGTAATGGACATCACAAAAACCGGTTTTGTATCTGGAGTTCTAGACATTCACATGAAACAGGTTTCAGCCGCCATAAGCGTTGCAAACGAAATTAGAACAGAGCACATGGAGAATTTGTCTGCTGTAGAAGGGGCTAGCAGTACAAGCATTGTCAACACGAACCTGGGAAATTCCGCTGAATCTTATTTCCTGGATGGAATGTTTGAAGCATTCAACGATGCATACGGCGATGCATTCCTAGATGATGAAACCAAAACCTACCTTGGCGAAGGTGGTTCAGAGCCATACTGGGTAGATGGCACTTGGAATGACGATGGCGATGGAATACTGGAAGAAGACGAATTTTGGTACTACGACACACAGGGGAACTTAATCGGGGACTTCAACGATAATGGCGTCGAGGATAAAGAGGCTAGCAGTTTTGTCTCTAACATTGACCTCGAATTCGCATTTTACAATGCAGTCGGTCCAAGCGGCGAAAACCTATCCCTCGTGAATTACATGGGACCATTGGTCTACGCAGCAATGGGAGAACCAGATTCTATTGATTCCATACTTGAGAATCCTGATGATTCTGTAACATTGGAGAGAGCAGAATTGTGGGGCTTCGAACACCCAACCGACCTAAACATCACGCTTGCAAGAGATTGGACCCTTTATGGTGGAATGGGCAGTCTAATGCTAGATTACGGAGCAGGTAACGATGCCTACTTGAGCGATTATTCAGAGGATAATGTCACACTCGCAGAGAGAGTTAAGCGCATATTTGGTTTGGAAATGGATGATGATGTTGCAGCAAAAATTCTCAATCTAGGAAATAATACCGATGAACCCCTAGGTATCTTAGCAGTTAGTGAATCAGGCACATCATTCGGACTCGCAGAATTCTTGGACATGGATAAACAAACCGCAATTGACACGTTCGGAATTACTGGAAACCAACACCAAGTCATCAAGGATTACTGTAGTAATTGGGTAGACGGAACCACTGTGCTACCTCTAATTCTTGTTGGAGGAGAGGGCTACATATCTGCATCTCAGTTCGTTAACCAAACGTTTGGGTCAGTTAATCCAATTGATGATTCTTACACAGAATTCTCCTTGAATATTGGAGGAGAATGGGGTACTGGTGCTTACGGATTCCCCGCAGGAAATCCGATTGACTTAACTCAAAATGAGTCAGCAAACATGCTGTATGGAAAGTGGGGACTAACAACCTCATGGGGAGCAAGCATGTTCCTTTATGGAGAGTTGAGTGGAAAGTCACTCCCGATCGATTACACCAACAATCAGAGCGCACCTCACAAAGAATGGACCAATGAAACCGTTGCAGAAATTTACGCAATAGATGTCGAAGCCGCAGGGGCAGCTCGATTGCTTGTCAGAGAAGTCATCTTCAAGAATTTCGTTCCTGAGTTCCTAATCGACTCATTTGGAACGAGCAAATATTTAACTCAACCAATGAACAACTGGCTACTTGGTTGGCACGACCCAGTAAACGCATACCTTGAGACTGGCGATACAGAAAACAAGACTGCAGGTTGGACGAGCCTAGAAGCGAATGAAACATTCTACGGCTCAGCAGAATTTGTCGAAGGTGGAATCTCAACTGGTGAGCCGGTTAAAATCACAATTTGTACCGGCGAAGTGGATACCTGTGACAAAGGTGAGACCGTTCAAGTCGGAGACGGGGAATACGTAACTTGGCGTACCCTAGAAAAAGAAAGGGCAACTCACAAACTGATTGCTGCAGAATTGCAGGAGGATACAACAGGTGGATTCATCACTGGTGATGGAGATAAACTCGACCTCTCAGGATACGGTTATGCCGATGTCGAATGTAAGGAAACTGGCGAATTGAAAGGCATTCCTGTAGACATATGTAGCGCAGAAATGAAGCCATTAGACAGACCGATTCAAGCGAAATTAATCAACAGTGGAGAATTAATCGACGCTATTCCTGGGGCTCTTCCCGTATTCTTCGAGAGCAAAGTAGAGATTAAGGTCGAACAAATCAGTGGGGCGATTATTGCAGGACAGTCTCAATCAATATTCTGGCTGGATACAAGGAATACAACAGAACAACAGAACCCTCCTCAAGAGTCTGATTTACAAGAGGTTTTCATGATCAAAACCTCAGGAGAACTCGATGATGAGACTGCAGAAACAATGGAATCACAGATCGTGACAAATCAAGAAATGTTTGGATTCTTCACAAACTTTGACCACTGGGTAGACTTTGTCGCACTCAGCCTGTGGGTTATTGGAATAGGCACCTTAGGATTCGGCGTTGTCCTCCTAGTTAGAGGTAAAGACGAGTCTGATGACCACGGCAAGTGGGGACAAGAACCTGAGGCTGCAACTATTACTGACCAAACCGAACTCGTGGAAGAGGATTCCAAAGATGAGGATAATGATGCTACAAATTCAATCGGCGGAGACGACCCCTCTGATTCTAATCAAGATGGGGACAATTGAATAGATTGAACAATATCAAAGTGATATCACTTAGATATCATAAAATATGAGTCCACCTTGAGTTGATTCATGCAGCCTGCAACTGTTAGCATCCCTGTTAATCCAGCGATGCCACTAAATGAGCCCCAATTTAAAGACAAAAAAGCGTCCTCTATCAACGGATTTCTTGGTCTAGGATTACACCTATTCCTTAGTGTATTCAACATCGTATTGTTGTTTACCGGACCAGGAGCACTTCTACTGATTATCACCGGACCACTATGGTTACTAGTTTGGAATTGTTACATCATCGTCAACCCAAACGAAGCAGTAGTAACTCAATTCTTTGGAAAATATGTCTCGACTCTGAAAACAGAAGGTTTCAGATTCTTCATCAACCCGCTTTACAGTAAATCGAAGATCTCTTTCAAAATCAACAATTTTGAATCTAGCAAGTTGAAAGTTAACGATGTGAACGCCAACCCAATCGACATCGCAGCAGTTGTAGTTTGGAGAGTTTACGATGCAGCAGAAGCAATGTTCGAAGTTGAAAATTACGGGCACTATGTTCAGATCCAAAGTGAAGCAGCACTACGTGAGATGGCTACCAAGTACCCTTACGACGCAATCGAAGAGAAGGACATTGGAGGGATTACCCTATCCAGTCACCAAGACGAAATCGCAAAGCAATTGCAAAAATCAGTCGAGGCTAGACTGGCAAGAGCTGGTATCCAAGTACTCGAGGCAAGAATTTCCTACCTAGCATATTCAACTGAAATTGCACAAGCAATGCTACGCCGTCAGCAGGCTAGCGCAGTTGTAGCAGCACGCCGTGAAATCGTTGATGGTGCTGTCGGAATGGTCGAATTGGCCCTTGAGCAACTTAGCACAAAGGGAATTATCGAACTTGATGAGGACAAGAAAGCAACAATGGTAAGCAACCTGCTAGTTGTTCTATGTTCAGAGACAGACACAACACCTGTAGTCAACACTGGCTCTCTATACCAGTGAGGTGAATAAAGTGAATACGGCAACAAAAGTAGTACTAGTACTTGGAACAATATTCCTTATCGGAGGAATTGCAATGTTCGCTGTCGGCGTTGGAAATGTTACAAGCCTAGAAGAGGCTGATTTCCCGTTTGACATTGAGAACCAGACCACTGGAACCATAACTATTGATGACAAAGATGGGATTGGTGATATTGGAATCACATTTTGGGTAAAGGGAACCTACGAAGACTCAGACAACAACGGCATATGGGACGTTTGCGAGAATATTCAAATTACGATAACAGAAGTTCCATCAATAAATAATGAATGGGATTATGCAGAAAAGTACGATGGCGGATACTACAATGAATCCGTTCACAATTACTCAGGAGGAGGTGAATCTGACTGCAGTGATGATCCTCGAAACAAAGAGTTGGGAAGAAGTGGGGATGGCTTTGTGAAAATTGGTCGAGCCTGTTATGCATGTTATGCAGGTAATGTTTCGTTCGAATCAAGCCAACCTGTTTGGGTGACTTATGATGACCCCATTATTGAAGAAGTCATGGGAGAAGTTGTAGGAATATTAGCTGGTTTTGGCCTAGGGTTCATTGGGACTTGCTGTGGTGTGATTTTCCTGATTATAGGCCTGATCATGGCTCTTACTATGAAAGGCGGGGGGCAACAGCAAATGATGTACATGCCTCCTGCAGATAACATGATGATTGCTCAACAACCAGTAGTTCAACCAACTACAACACACATGTCTCAACCAGACTTTGGCCAGCCACCTCAAGGCGGATTGTAGGTGATTGAATGGAGACTGCTCAAAT
>Ga0213865_10000154_pt1 | contig 45282 bp, 35 predicted proteins | sample PICome_6_FD_160100 | JGI IMG/M metagenome (GOLD analysis project Ga0213865, IMG submission 160100) | Coastal seawater microbial communities near Pivers Island, North Carolina, United States - PICO282 | ecosystem: Environmental > Aquatic > Marine > Coastal | place: USA: North Carolina...
GATACACACGCCGCAAGACTTTGGTGGTCACGGAATGTCACATCCTTGATGAACGTACCGTTGTCCATATAGAATAGATCTGAGTCCACACTTTGAGGACGAATGGTCACGGTTCGTAGATTGTCTCCTACGATGGAAGTCTTGGGTGGTAGTTTCAATGGGTTGTTGATCGCATAGTCACCAGACTTGAGATAGATGGTTGTGTCACCGGTTGCGTTCGCACGTTCTACTGCCTGTGTGATAAACAGATCTTCACTTACTTCGGTTGCGGTCACTGCGTCACGTAGTTCTTGATCGACACCTCGACTCACTAAATTAGGAGATACGACTGCTGGTAATCCTACGATACTGTTTGCAGTGATTACATCGATGAACAATGGTGCGAGAGTTCCAGTAATAATTGTGCCTTCGGTTGCGGTTGCGTATTGTCCGCTGTTACCTGAGAGATCCGCACCAGCTGCAAGGTTGGATGTCAATGCATTACGTATAACCTGCGACATGATGTTAGCGAGATGCGTATAAGATTGTGCAGACTGCGACTGTTGCCCCGCAGGCAAAACAGAGACACCATCAATAAAATAAGAGTTCGCAACGATTGATGCAGCGTGGGTTCCGCCATATAATATGTCAAAGGTAATTGCGTCTGTAATAAATCCTACGTCACGTCGACATCTTGTTTCGTCGTACGTAAGAGCGGGGAAGTTTGCATTGATGTACGCAACCACTTCGTCTTTGAAATATTCGCGATTGTTCTGTAGAATAACCGCGGCATCATCTGCATCACCCGTAGGTAATATATTCGGTGCGGGGAAAGAAAGAGGGTCAGCTGCTGTCTCTGTGGACTGTGAACCATTGACCAGAATGTCAACGATCTCACTCCAGTGTCCGTTACTCCTTGCCAATGCGATTGATGACTTGACTTCTGGTACAGACGCGACTGCTGCTTTTGCTTCGTTAAGTGCGGAACGAGTCGCAATGATCTGATCTTCGACGACCTTGTTTGATCCTGCACGTTGATAAGATAAACCCGATGTCACTGCATTATAGTTTGTTCCGAATGCAATGTCAAGATATAATCCATCAAAAATTAATCCCAGATCTCGACGACACTTGGCTTCGTTGAATGAGAAAAACTTGAGTGCAGTAACATGTGCTACCGCACTATCCAAAGTCTCAAACGCATCCTGTAATGATGTACCTAAATTTCCTTTCCGTCCTGATTTAGAAACATAAAATACGTTATCGACCTTGTCATCGCCGACCTGTATAACTTCAACCGAACCGTCCTGATCTTGTTTAATGAACATCTTACCATCAAAGGTGTTGATGGCGATTTCACCTAACGATAGATCAGAAATTCCAGGCCGCTTGCCTGGAACATCCGATTGTTTATTAATGATTATTGTATCTGGCATAGTCGATATTTATCCTTAAAATGATCCACCAGTTAAGAACACAACACTGTTAACACCACCAGTATCCGTAAACTGTGCAGAATCTAATCGTACGATACCCGCACTATCGGCTGATGCAAGTTTACCTCCTATGGTGATTGTGTTTGCCACACTGTCAAACGCGAGCTCGATACCAATACCCGCACGTAGAAGATCATCCAGACTGTTAAGTAAATCATTTGGATCGAGCTGACCAAACGTCACATTTCCTGCCAGTGATACGTCACCCGCAACATCTAAATTACCGGTGACATTGACAGAATCAAAGCTGGTAATCGATAACGTCTCGACCGCAAGATTTGTGATGTTTGCGGAGTCAGCGTTAATGTTTGTTGCACTGATATCACCCGTCAATATTTCATTGACGTATCCAATACTGTCCACCAGAATTGCACTAGAAGGTGTCAGTATTCCGTGTTCATGATCTAAAAGGTTAGTGAAATACGCACCACCAATGACATCGATGCGAGATGCAAATCCTGTGGTTGCAGAGTCGATACCAATGTAAAGACGATCGCCACCGTTGTTGATAGAAGTACCGGCATTGGCAAGATAGGAATATGCAAGTTCACCACCCTTTAGGAAAGTAGGCACACCTTCGGTGGGTGATCTACGAATACGAAGTATTCCACGTTCAGAATCTCTCTCGTATACCAGACCGTCTATTTCTATATTTGCACCCAGTATGTTCGTATTGACATACTCTCCGGTACTGTCCGCAATAAGCAGTTGACCTTCAGATATGGGTTCGGTAATTGTTACGCCAATAACGTCTTCGAGTTCTACCTGATTCGATACTAAAACATTTCGAGTCGGAGCTCCGACTTCTATTTTCAATACGCGAGTGTAGTCACCGACAACTACCTTATAAGTCGGTGATCCAATGGTGACTCTATCTACACGTATATCAGACATATTAGGTTACCGAAGGTGAAACCGTGACCAACCCCTGAAGAACACGTTCTACTGTCGTGCCATCACTATCGGTCTGAGATATTTCTACGTCATAGACATAACGTTTTTTAGGATTTAATGATTCAGTCTGAGTGTTAGTAAGTGAGAGGTTGACAATACCATCGGTTGCGGGAGCCGCAACCGCAGCTGCGAATGATATTTTATCAGAATCCGCTGCGTCATAACTTGTTGCCAATTTGCCTGCAACACTGTAAGATGTTAGATCTTTTACTGCACCCGTTTTTGTCACAAGGTAGACATCAATAGAAACATCTGTCCCCTGATCAATGGTGAGGTCTTCGTAGTGTGCCATAAATGATTTCCAAGAAATAAACTTTACAGCATTTATTTATAAGGTTTTAGTCGTGAATATCCTCAATTACCCATTCTTGTAGACCAGAAGATAACTCCGACCGATCCAAAACAAATGCTATCGTCATGCGTAGTCCGGACTTTCCGTTCTTTGCACAGTGATACACCAGACGTTCTTTCTCATCTTCGTATGCACCAAAGTAACCAGCTTTACACTGCCACCCCTTCACGTCTGGTATGCGTACGACCCTTTGTTCTTTCATATCCCAGTGTTCCCAGTATCCATCTCCGGTCTCACTGTAAGTAAAAATGAAATTGTATGCGGAAGCATTTGCATTGTTATGCCATGAGATGAACCCGCCTGGCGGATAAACACTAAACAAGGCATTTCTTTTCAAATTAAAAATAGACTGAATCTCCCGCAGAAATTTCTCTTGATGAAAAGAAACTTCTCCAACACCATCACCCGCATTTTGATCGAAGTTCAACTGACCCTGACCAAACGAGTAACTGCACGATACTTCAGGAAAACCATTGTGGTTTCTCTCTTTGTTCATGATCTCTCGCATGTACTCATGACTGCACCACTTGTCTGCATTCTTGAGTTGATTCTCGCCTTGCAGTCTCACCGCTTTGTAGTTTTCGTCCTGCACAAACCATTCTGCATCTTGTAAAATGCTTAACGCAAATTCATTGAGAGGTATGTTCTGCATCATTAATATGATTCCTGTTTTGCACCAGCTGACGAATAATGACGAATCACAATCGGTTTCTCGTTGTGTTTATATTTGTATTTTGAAAACCAATTCCATCGTGCATCATCATCAAGCACACCATGTTTCAATTCTTGATATTTCGGTTCCTTATTGATTAACCACCAGAGTGAGAACTGATCCCACCGAGCTAGACTGCGAGGATATAGATCGGTGTCCCACTCACCATTCTCCTTGGTTGGCCACCACCGGTTTGCATATTGTTCGACGGTCAAATCATACCAATCCTGCATGAAGTCACGAACCAAGGGGTTTCTCATGTCATACAGACAGACGCCTCCACAATACCAGAACTGTCCGCCTGGAAATTTGAGTTCCGCATAACAGTATGAACGATCTTCAGGCAATGCAGTAAACATGACATCATTACCCTCAAACAAATCAAAGACGTGTTCGATGTCTTCGTGTTCGCACTCTGCGTCTGCGTCGATATAGAAAGTCAGATCGTAAGGAGACTTTGCCATACCCCACAGTTTAGCTCGAGTGTGATCATCACAATAAATGATTTGATCTGCAATTCTCTTGCCGCGTTCGTCAACAAAATGTTCTTCGGTGACCAACGTACACTTTGCGTCTGGATAAAAATCCTGAATCGACTCGATTAGATTACATGCAGAAACGTAGTAGAACTTTCGCTTTGATGCGACAATAACATAACCTTTAGTCGGAGTTGACATTCAAAATCCCCATCTCTTTTCCAATAATCAATGTTGCGATAGCGTTCATCTCGACCTCGTTCTGCGCTCGTCGTAAACGAGTACGCAGCTTCTTATCTTCGGAGTTCTTGATGGCTTCGACTTCAAACGCTTTTAGTTTCAAAGCGAAGAGATGTTCGAGTTCTTTTGCCTGTTTGATCTGTTCGTGTTTCGCACGATTTTCTTTTTCTTCTCGTGCTTTTCGTTCACGACGCTTGGTTGTGTTTTCATTAATCTTGTCGATGCCGACCTGCGCGATCACATCTTTGTAGTGTTCGCACTCTTGACCATTATTAGGATTTATCTTAAACAACAGTTGTTGTTCGTTTTTTCTTCCTGTTTCGGTTTGTATTTGACGAATACATTTCAATTTGGTCTGATCATCGCACCCATCTTCCCAGAATGCGTTGTCCAGATATTTAAACTGACTCATTAAGCTACCCTTACATATAACGTATATGTTTCAATCAATGTTGGTGTGGGGTCAAGTTCTCCCCGCAGTCCATACTGCACTTCACTTATATATTCACTGGTATAAGTGTCTTCAAATGTTGGGCCTGAATATTCGCGAAGGTAATCACCCTCGTAAACAAGGCCATCATACTGACTTATGTATACTTCAGTAAATGGTGCACCTTCATACTGTGAACTATACTCAGCGGTATAGTCACGACCATCGTATGCAACAAACCTCTCCGATGCATAGTTTTCTTCTACATAGTCTTGTGTGAAGTCACCAGAGTAAAGTTGTTCGTTGTATACCGCACTATAATCTTCCAGATAAGCTTCACCCGCATAGTTACCCACCTGATACGAAACAATGTTGTACAGTTCCACATAAGCTGCACCCAGATATTCTGATATGTAGGTGCGTTCAAATGCTTGTTCAAACGTTCCTTCGTATTGTTCAGTCGAAGCATACTCCGATGCATATGTTGCACTGAAACCATCATCATAGGCGTCAGTGAAACTCGCAATATATGTTGATGTATAGGGTGTTTCGAATGTTCCGGTGTATGGGAACGTGAAGTCACCTTCATATTGCGAGACGTATTCACCCGTATAGGTTGCTTCGTATGATAGCTCGAAGTCTCCAGTATAAGGGACGGTAAAGTCTCCGGTGTATGTCTCAGTGAAGTCTCCCTCATAGTTCTGAGTATAATTCTCAGTGAAGTTACCAGAGTATGCATTCGAATACGGTACAACGAAATCACCCAAATAGTTCTGTATATATGAGTCTGTAAAGTCTCCTGCATAATTTGACAAATAGGTTCCTACGTATGTCTCAGTGAAGTCACCATCATAACTTTGAATATATGGGAATGTAAAGTCACCCTCATAGTTCTGGACATACACCTGAGTAAAGTCACCTTCATAAAGTGCTTCATATAACTCAGTGAAGTCACCAGAATAAGGCACCTCGAAGTCTCCGGTGTATCCAGCTTCGAAGGTTCCCACATATTCTTGTGTATAGTTTTCGGTGAAGTCACCAGCATAATCCTGCGAGTATGGTACCGTAAAGTCGCCAGTATATGTCGCAAGGTATGTGTTTGTGAAGTCTCCGTCGTATGGTACAGTAAAGTTACCTGAGTAGTCTTCGGTGAAGTTGCCTTCATATTGACCCTCGAAGATCTGCACAAATGTACCGGTGTACTGACCCTCAAACCCTTGAGTAAAGTTACCGACGTATTGTCCCTCAAACTGTGTCTCGAATGTACCAGTGTACTGACCCTCAAAGATTTCTGTGAAGTCACCCTCATAGTTTCCGATGAAGTTGTCAAGGAATGTTCCTGTATACTGACCTTCAAATGTTTGTTCGAATGTTCCGGTGTATGTTCCTGCAAAGTTCTGGTTGAAGTTACCTTCGTATTGACCTTCGAAGATCTGTTCGAAGTCACCCAGATAATTTCCGGTGAAGCTGTCAAGGAATGTGCCTGTATACTGACCCTCGAATGAATCTACGAATGTTCCAGTGTATTGTCCCTCAAAAGTTTCTGTGAAGTCTCCCTGATAATTACCCTCGAACGATTCTGTAAATGTACCGATGTATTGACCCTCAAAGGTCTGCACAAAGTTTCCACTGTACTCACCAGTAAAGTCTTGTTCGAATGTACCGGTGTATTGACCTTCGAAGCCGTCGGTAAAGTCACCCGTATATTCTCCGGTAAAGTCTTGTTCGAATGTACCGGTGTATTGTCCTTGGAACGTCTGGACAAAGTCCCCTTCGTAGTTACCCAAGAAGTTATCCGCAAACGTACCGGTGTATTGACCCTCGAACACGTCGACAAATGTACCGGTGTACTGACCCTCAAAACCTTGTGTGAAGTTTCCGGTGTACTCTCCAGTGAAGTCTTGTTCGAAGTCACCAAGATATTGTCCTTCGAAGCTTTCGGTGAAGTCGCCTTCGTAATTTCCTATAAAGTTGTCAAGGAACGTGCCCGTGTACTGTCCCTCAAACGTCTGTTGGAATGTGCCTGTATACTGACCTTCAAACCCTTGAGTAAAGTTACCGACGTATTGTCCCTCGAAGGTTTGTATTAAGTCACCTTGATATTGTCCCTCAAAGGTTTCGGTAAAGTCGCCCAGATAGTTACCAAGGAACGGAGCTTCAAATGTTCCTGTATACTGACCCTCAAAGGTCTGGACAAAGTTTCCTGTATATTGTCCTTCGAATCCCTGAGTAAAGTTACCGACATACTGACCCTCGAAGGTTTGTATGAAGTCACCAAGGTATTGACCCTCGAAAGTTTGTACAAAGTCTCCCAGATAATTGCCAAGGAACGGAGCTTCGAATGTGCCGGTGTATTGACCTTGGAACGGAGTTTCGAAGGTGCCTGTATATTGACCCTCGAATCCTTGAGTGAAGTTACCGATGTATTGACCCTCAAAGGTCTGCACAAAGTCACCAAGGTATTGACCCTCGAAGGTTTGCACAAAGTCACCCTCATAGGTTCCAAGATAGTTCTGCGTGAAATCGCCTTCATACGGGAACGTAAAGTCGCCTTCGTATGGGAAGGTAAAGTCTCCGGTATATTGTCCTTGGAATGTTTGAACAAAGTCGCCTTCATAATTACCAAGGAATTGATCGACGAAGGTACCTGCATACACACCCGTAAAGCCTTGAGTGAAGTCACCCGAATACACACCCGTGAAGCCTTGCGTGAAGTCGCCAGTGTATTGTCCTTGGAATGTCTGTAGGAAATCACCGGAGTATTGTCCTTGGAATGTCTGTTCAAAGTCACCGGAGTATTGACCTTGGAATGTGTCTGTAAAGTCACCAAGGTACTGACCCTCAAAGGTCTGTTGGAAGTTTCCTTGATACTGACCTTCGAAGCTCTGTTGGAAGTTTCCGTCGTATGGAGTTTCAAACGTACCGGTATATGGGAACGTGAAGTCTCCGGTATACTGTCCTTCGAATCCCTGAGTAAAGTTACCAGAATATATGCCTGTGAACCCTTGAGTAAAGTTACCTGCGTACTGACCCTCGAACTGTGTTTCAAATGTGCCTGTATATTGACCTTCGAATCCTTGAGTGAAGTTACCAGAATATATTCCAGTAAAGTTCTGCGTAAAGTTGCCTTGATACTGACCCTCAAAGGTTTGTTCGAAGTCACCAAGATACTGACCTTCAAATCCTGTAGTGAAGTTGCCGGCATATACCCCAGTAAAGTTTTGTGTGAAGTTACCGGTGTACTGCCCTTGGAAATTTGTTTCGAAAGTGCCTAGGTATTGTCCCTCGAACCCCTGAGTAAAGTTGCCCTGATAATTACCTTCAAACCCCTCTGTGAAATCCCCGTCATAAGTTTGTGCAAAGTTTCCAAGATAGGTTTCTGTGAAGTCTCCTGTGTATTGTCCTTGGAATTGAGTCTCAAACGTACCGGTGTATTGACCCTCAAATCCTGTAGTGAAATTACCGGAATATTGTTCAGTGAAGTTACCGGTGTACGGTGTCTCGAAGGTACCCGTATATTGACCTTGGAAGTTCTGTGTGAAATTACCTTGATACTGACCAACGAAGGTCTGTTGGAAGTTACCATCATAAGTTGTCTCGAAGGTGCCAGTGTATGGGAACGTAAAGTCGCCCAGATAGTTTTGAGTGTAGCTCTGTACGAATGTACCGGTATACTGCCCCTCGAAGTTTTGATTGAACACACCCGTAAAGTTTTGTGTAAACACACCAGTAAATTGTTGTTGGAAATTACCCAGATAATTTTGTACGTAATCCGTTTCAAATGTTCCGGTGTACTGCCCTTGGAACTGTGTCTCAAACGTACCGGTGTAAGGGAACGTAAAATCACCAGAATAGTTTTGGGAGAAATTCTGAGTGAAGTTGCCAGAGTAATTTGCTTGTACGTAGTTTGTCTCAAAGGTTCCGTCATACGGTGTTTCAAACGTACCGGTATATGGGAACGTGAAGTCACCACCATACACAGCTTGGACATAATTTGTCTCGAATGTGCCAGTGTATGGGAAGGTGAAATTGCCGGTATAATTCTGGGTGAAGTTGCCGGTATAGTTAGCTTGCACATAGTTTGTTTCAAAGGTTCCGTCATACGTAGTTTCAAAAGTGCCTAGGTACTGCCCTTGGAAGTTTGTCTCGAATGTACCAAGATATTGAGTTGAGAAATTGCCAGTGTACTGCGTAGTAAAGTTGCCCGTGTACTGACCTTGGAACTGTGTCTCGAATGTGCCCGTGTATTGACCTTGGAACTGTGTCTCGAATGTACCAAGGTACTGATTACTAAAGTTACCCGTATACTGCGTAGTAAAGTTTCCGGTGTACTGCCCTTGGAAGTTTGTTTCGAATGTACCGGTGTACTGTCCTTGGAATGGTGTTTCAAAAGTGCCTAGGTACTGCCCTTGGAAGTTTGTCTCGAATGTACCAAGGTACTGATTACTAAAGTTTCCGGTATATTGTGTAGTGAAGTTGCCGGTGTACTGTCCTTGGAACTGTGTCTCAAAGGTGCCTAGGTATTGAGCTGAGAAATTGCCGGTATATTGTGTAGTAAAGTTTCCGGTGTACTGACCTTGGAAGTTTGTCTCGAATGTACCAAGGTATTGACCTTGGAAGTTTGTCTCAAAGGTGCCTAGGTATTGTGTGCTAAATTCACCGGTGTACTGCGTCGAGAAGTTTCCGGTATATACTTGGGTAAAGTTACCGACGTAGTTAGCTTGTACGTAGTTCTGTGTGAAATCAGCTGAACTGAAGTTCTGTGTGAATATAGCGTTAAAGGTTTGTGCAAACTGAGCTGAACTGAAATTTTGAGTAAACGTAGGCGACGTAAACTGTTGCGTAAAGATCGCATCGAACGTCTGTGCGAACTGAGCCGATGAGAAATTCTGAGTAAACGTAGGCGACGTAAACTGTTGCGTAAAGATGGCATCAAACGTTTGTGCAAACTGAGCTGAACTAAAGTTCTGTGTAAATGTTGGCGACGTAAACTGTTGCGTAAAGATTGCGTTAAAGGTTTGTGCAAACTGAGCTGAACTAAAGTTCTGTGTAAACGTGGGCGACGTAAACTGTTGCGTAAAGATCGCATTAAATGTTTGCGTAAAGTCCGCTGAGTTAAACTGTTGACTAAATTGAGCTGACGCGAACTGTTGCACAAAGTTACCAGAATAGTTGGCACTAAAGTTTCCGGTGTACGCTTGACTGAAGTTACCGGTATATGGTACAGTGAAATTACCGGTATACTGAGCTGAGAAGTTCCCTGTATAAGGTTGACTGAAGTTACCGGTATATGGTACAGTGAAGTTTCCGGTGTACTGTGTACTAAAGTTTCCGGTATATGCAGCAGTAAAGTTTCCGGTATAGGGTACAGTGAAGTTCCCCGTATACTGAGCTGAGAAATTACCCGTATATGCAGCAGTAAAGTTACCGGTATAGGGTACAGTGAAGTTTCCGGTATATGCAGCAGAGAAGTTACCTGTATACTGCGTACTAAAGTTTCCGGTATAATTAGGGCCAGTATATGGAGTCACGTGAATATAGTTTTGATTAATCCCGACGCCTGCAATATCATAACCCGATGTTATGGGGCCTATATAATTAGTCGATGTTGCACTTGTCAGAACACGCAGCACTCCCGTCGGATCGATCGGTGGCGTATGTGAGGGATAGTACGTATAACCGTCGGTGTGGACATATGGAACGCCCGCCGGAGTCCCGCTATTGTAAATTAATGTACCATTCCAATAAATCTGACTATTAGTATCTTTACCACCTCGTTGCCAATAAGACCGTGGCGAAGATGTACTGAAAAGCGGGCCTTCTATTGCTGCGGTAAATGACCCTGCAAACTGTTGAGTGAAGTCAGTTGAGTTAAACTGTTGACTAAACTGTGCAGAGTTAAAGTTCTGAGTAAAGTCGGCATTAAAGGTTTGTGTAAACTGATTAGAGTTAAACACCTCTGTAAACTGAGCTGAACTAAAGTTCTGAGTAAAGATAGCATCGAATGTTTGCGTAAACTGATTAGAGTTAAACACCTCTGTAAACTGTGCAGAGTTAAACTGTTGCGTAAAGATTGCGTCAAAGGTTTGTGCAAACTGTGCAGAGTTAAAGTTTTGAGTAAACGAAGCTGAACTAAAGTTCTGTGTAAAGACAGCATTAAATGTTTGCAAGAAATCATTCGAGTTAAATGTCTGCAAGAAATCAGCTGAACTAAAGTTAGTAATAAAAGTGCCCGCATAGTTGGTACTAAACTCACCAGTGTATTGTGTCGAGAAGTTACCTGTATACGGTACCGTAAAGTTTCCGGTGTACTGTGTGGTAAAGTTGCCCGTATATTGAGCACTAAAGTTGCCTGTATAAGGTACAGTAAAGTTTCCGGTATACTGCGTTGTAAAGTTGCCCGTATATTGTGCCGAGAAATTACCAGTGTAGGGTACAGTAAAATTACCCGTGTATTGTGTGGTAAAGTTTCCGGTATACTGTGCACTAAACTCACCCGTATAAGGCACCGTGAAATTTCCGGTATATTGGGTTGTGAAGTTTCCGGTATATTGGGCACTAAACTCACCCGTATAAGGCACCGTGAAGTTTCCGGTGTACTGCGTCGAGAAGTTACCCGTGTACTGCCCTTGGAATGTCTGTTGAAACAGTGCCGAAAAGTTCTGAGTAAACGAAGCTGAACTAAAGTTTTGAGTAAACTGAGCTGACGTAAACTGTTGTTCGAAAGTACCGGTATAGTTATTCTGGATATAGTTTGTCTCGAAGGTACCGGTATAATTGGCTTGTACGTAGTTTACTGTGAACTGAGGCGAATTGAAGTTCTGCAAGAAATCAGCTGAACTAAAGTTAGTTTCAAACGTACCGGTATAGTTTGCTTGAACGTAGTTGACTGCAAACGACGGCGACGTAAAGTTCTGCAAGAAATCAGCTGAACTAAAGTTTGTCTCAAAGGTACCAGTATAATTGGCTTGTACGTAGTTTGTCTCAAACGTGCCTTGATAGTTTTCTTGAACATAGTTTGTCTCAAACGTACCGGTATAGTTTGCTTGTACGTAGTTCTGCGTGAATGACGGTGACGTAAAGTTTTGCAAAAAATCAGCTGAACTAAAGTTTGTCTCAAAGGTGCCTTGATAGTTATTCTGGACATAGTTTGTTTCAAATGTACCAGTGTAATTGGCTTGCACATAGTTCTGCGTGAATGACGGTGACGTAAAGTTTTGCAAGAAATCAGCTGAACTAAAGTTAGTTTCAAACGTACCTGTATAGTCAGCTTGAACATAGTTGCTTTCAAAAGTACCAATGTATGGGAAAGTGAAGGTGCCGGTATACTGTCCTTGGAACGTCTGTTCGAATAGATCGGAGAATTGTTGTACGAAGTCACCGTCATAGTTTGTTTCGAATGTGCCTGTATATTGTCCTTCAAATCCTTGTTCAAAGAGACCTTCATAAGTTGTCTCGAACGTTCCGGTATATGGGAACGTGAAGGTGCCGGTATACTGTCCTTGGAAGTTCTGAGTAAAGTCACCAGAATAGTTTTGGGAGAAGTTCTGACTGAACTGTCCCTCGTATGTGGTTTCGAATGTGCCGGTATAATTAGCTTGCACATAGTTTGTTTCAAATGTGCCGGTATAGGTATCACGAATGTAGTCGACAGTGAAATCACCAGAGTAATTCTGTGTGAAATTCCCTGTATAGATTTGCGTAAAGTCTCCGGTATAAGAGGTCTGTACATAATTGACTTCGAAGTCACCCGTATAAGTGTCACGGACATAGTCTTGTTGGAAGTTACCCTGATACAGAGTTTCAAATGTGCCAGTGTATGGGAACGTGAAGTCTCCGGTGTAACCTTCCTGCACATAAGTTACAGTGAAGTCACCCGTATAATTTGCTTGAACGTAGTTTGTCTCGAAGGTTCCAGTATAGTTCTGGGTAAACAGAGCTGAGAAGTTTTCTGTGAAGTCACCCGCATACTGTTCCTGAACATAATTTGTCTCAAACGTACCGGTGTAGTTTTCTTGAACGTAGTTGACGGCAAAGTTACCATCGTAAGGAACCTCAAAGTCTCCCTGATATGGGAAGGTGAAGTTTCCTTCGTATGTTCCCTGCGTATAATCTTGAGTAAAGTCGCCACCATATACTTCCTGAGCATAATTTGTCTCAAACGTACCGGTATAGTTTTGTTGAACATAGTTTACAGTGAAGTCGCCCGAATACGTGTCTTGTGTATAATTCTCTGTAAAGTCACCAGCGTATGTGTCCTGCACATAATTCTGTTGGAAGTTGCCGGTATACTGAGCTTGAACATAGTTGACAGTGAAATCACCTGAATAAGTGTCCTGTGTGTAATTCTCTGTAAAGTCACCGCCGTACGTTTGTTGAACGTAGTTTGTTTCAAATGTGCCTGTGTACTGAGCTTGAACATAGTTCTGCGTGAAGTCACCTTCGTAGGTGTCTTGAACATAGTTCTCAGTGAAGTCGCCGCCATACACTTCCTGCACATAGTTCTGCTGGAAGTTTCCGTCGTATGATGTTTCAAATGTGCCCAAATATGGGAACGTGAAGTCACCAGAGTATTGATCCTGCACGTAGTTCTGCGTGAAATCACCTGAGTATTGTTCTTGCACGTAGTTCTGTTGGAAGTTACCTGCATAATCTTCCTGAGTATAAGTGACAGAGAAATTACCCAAGTAGTTGTCTTGGACATAGTTTACGGAGAAATTACCCGAATAGTTTTCCTGCACATAGTTGACGGCAAAGTTACCTTCGTATGTGTCCTGCACATAATTCTCAGTGAAATTGCCCTCATAGGTGTCCTGTACGTAATTCTCTGTAAAGTCACCACCATAATTCTCTTGGACATAATCCACGGTGAAGTTGCCAGAGTAATTGTCCTGCACGTAGTTTTGTGCAAACTGACCTTCATATGTCTCAGTAAAGTTTCCGTCGTATGGTACAGTAAAGTCACCGCCATAGTTTTCTTGTTCGTATGCGACGGTGAAGTTTCCAGAATATTGATCCTGCACATAATTCTGTTGGAAGTTGCCACTGTATTGTTCTTGAATGTACAGCTCGGTGAAGTCGCCGCCATATACCTGTTGAACGTAGTTGGTCTCGAATGTGCCTGTGTAGTCTTCTTGAACATACAGAGTTTCGAACGTACCGGTGTAAGTATCGTCTGTATAGTCTACAGTAAAGTTGCCTGTATACTGATCCTGCACATAGTTGACGGCAAAGTTACCACTGTATTGTTCTTGAACATAGTTCTCAGTGAAGTCGCCACCATACACCTGTTGCACATAGTTGACCGTGAAGTCGCCACTATACTGATCCTGAACGTAATTAGTTTCAAAGGTGCCTGTGTAAGTATCGTCTGTATAATCAACCGTAAAGTTACCGGAGTATTGATCCTGAACGTAATTTACAGTGAAATTACCTGAATACTGATCTTGGACATACAGCTCGGTGAAGTCGCCACCATACACCTGTTGGACATAATTGGTCTCAAAGTCTCCGGTGTATTGGTCTTGAACATAATTGGTTTCAAAGTCACCGGTGTATGTGTCCTGAACATAATCAACCGTAAAGTTACCGGTGTATTGGTCTTGGACATAATTTTCTTGGAATGTACCGGTGTAAGTGTCGTCCGTATAGGTTACAGTAAAGTCGCCACCGTAAACTTGTTGAACATAGTTGACCTCAAAGTCACCCGTATACTGATCTTGAACGTAGTTTGTCTCGAACTCTCCTGTATATGTGTCCTGCACATAATTGACAGTGAAGTTGCCTGAGTAATCGTCTTGAACGTAGTTTGTTTCGAATGTACCGGTGTAGATGTCCTGCAAATAAGGCACGGTAAAGTTACCACCGTATACTTCCTGAACGTAATTCGTTTCGAAATCGCCTGTATAGGTTTCTTGAGTATATGTTTCAGTGAAGTCACCAGAGTATTGATCTTGGACATAATTAGTTTCAAAATCACCCGAATACGATTCCTGCACATAATCAACTGTGAAGTTCCCAGAATACTGATCCTGCACATAATTGGTTTCAAAGTCACCGGTATAGATGTCTTGTACGTAATTGACTTCAAAGTCACCCGTATAAGTTTCTTGAACGTAATCGACCGTGAAGTTGCCTGTGTACTGATCCTGAACATACAGCTCGGTGAAGTCGCCTTCATAATCTTCTTGAGTATAAGTGACCTCGAAGTCACCACTGTATTGTTCTTGAATGTAATTCGTTTCGAAATCACCGGTGTAGGTGTCTTGTACATAATCAACCGTAAAGTTGCCTGTATACTGATCCTGCACATAGTTGGTCTCGAATGTGCCTGTGTACTGATCCTGAACATACAGCTCGGTAAAGTCACCACCATAAACCTGTTGAACATAATTTGTCTCAAAGTCGCCGGTGTACTGTTCTTGAATATACAACTCAGTGAAATCACCTTCATATTGTTCGGTGAAATCTCCATCATATGTCGTGGTAAAGTTGCCACCATATGGTTCTTCGTTGTATAGTTCAGTGAAGTTACCGTCATAGGTTTCTTCGGTATAGGTCTGAACAAAGTTGCCAGAGTAGATGTCCTGAATGTATATCGACTCATATTCAGACACATAGGTTGGCATTGTACCACCAGAGTAGGGTACTGAGAAGTTACCTTCGTACTGTTCTTGAAGATATGCTACAGTAAAATTACCGGTATAATTTTCCTCGACATAGTCCTCAGTGAAGTTACCAGCGTATGTCTCTTCGTTGTATGTTTCGGTGAAGTTGCCTGTATAAGGTACTTCAAAATCACCGGTATACAAGTTGGTAAACGTTGCACCGTAAGCCTCTTCGACATAGTCCTGACTGAAGTTTCCGGAATAAATGTCACGCAGATAAGATACCGTGAAGTCACCGGAATATGTTTCTTCGATGTAATCTTCGGTAAAGTTACCGTCATAGTTTGATTGGTAATTACCTTCATATGTTTCGGTGAATGTACCTATGTACTCATCACCACCATATGATTCGGAGAACTCAGCTGCATAGTCTTCACTGAACTGTCCCTCGTATGTGGTTTCGAATGTGCCTGTATATTCTGTGCCGTCATATGCATCTGTGAAATCCGCTACGTATGATGCTGTGAAGTCACCAACGTATTCAGACTCATAGGAAACACCACCCCCAAACTGTTCTGTAAACGTTCCAAGGTATGCAAGTCCTGTATAAAACGCAGAATATGATTCCGGAATGTTAGGGCCCGAATAGTCACGTTCTTCGTATGATCCAAGGTATTGTGCAGTAAACGAGTCACCGATGTAATCATCGGTAAAGTTACCGGTATAACTTTGTGAATATTGTGATATGTACGCACCGATATATGTCGCGGTATACTCGCTTGAGTATTCACTCACATAGTTGGGAGAGTAATTTTCTGTGAAGTCTCCCTCATAGGTTGATGTATAATCTCCGGAATACTCAGCTGTATAAGGTGCATCAAATGTTGCACCAGAGTATTCAGATTCGTATTCGGTGTCGCCTACGTAGCCGGGCGCATTAGAAAACGTAAGTCGGGTGTCTGTTGCTGTTCCGCGTGCTTCCCACGTGCCAGGCGCAGTAGGAGCGCCCTCAGCAGACGATCTTAACTGATAGGTGCCGATACCCGAAGAAGTTACGACTTGCTTCGCTCGTTCACCGAATGTAGCTTCCATCTCCGTATCGTTCAATGGTTTCAGACCATAGAAACCACCACCATACTTGAGTAATGCAGCAGGACTTACTTTGCTGGGTTCGGAACCAAACTCACGAACATAGATGTTATAAACGATTGCGGTACCATCGCCTCGTGTGTCTCTGAACACATCGGGAATGTATACCTTATAATCTGGACTAGGAGCTGAACTACCAAGACGGAAGGTGCCTGGTAATTCATTATCCATAATAATTTTTAAGAGTCGTTCTACTAAAACATCAAGTTCGGAGTCAGACATCTCCTTGATGCCATCATCACCAAGACCGGTATTCTTTCGATAATAAATCGGACTCTTGTAGTCTGGTAGTCTGCTAACCGTTCCAGTATTTTGATACAGGTCGGTTTCATTTTCGATAACAGTAGGTTCTGCGTATGCGTCGGGTGTAGGCCCAAGTCCCTGATTATAGAAGGTATCGGTGTAGGTACCGATCAAAGTCCCACCCGTAGAGAGTGTCAATGCAGAAGGATCAGACGTAGTGATATCAGCGAGATGTCTGCCCGCACGATATGCGAGATATTCCTCTTCTGATAACGTTAACTCTTTGAGAGCTGAACCTATACTTTTGAGTGGACGATAAGACATCAATACTCTTCTAAAAAACCTTTCCTCTATTTATAGGTTTTTTGAAGAGAGAATTTCCTTTAGTTCAGACACAGTTTGTTCGAGGCTCTCGATCCGTCTCAGGAGATCCTCTTTTTCTTTTTTCTCTTGGAGTCTTTTTTGTTTCTTAGCTCGGATCTGTTCGATATGCTTTGCATTCGGATTTAAATATACTCCCGATTCCATAACGAACAGATCCTTTAATTATACGGCTAAGTAGTTAATACGCAGTTTGTTCAACACGGGTGAGAAGTCTTGACCGGTTCCCACAATCTTGATCTGTGCAGTGTTGAATCCCGCAAGACTACCGTTTTGACCACCAATCAAGAATTGGTTCTTGAAGAAATCAATACCGTTGCTTTGCGCTCCTCGTGTGACATCGTCCATTTCTATCCATGATTCATTCGCCAATGTCTCATAACCCTCTGCATATCTAGCGTAGACTCTCCAGTTAGCAGAACGTGGGATGGTACCATCAAAGGTGACAGCAATACCATGACCGGTCGTTTCTAATTGAACAGGTTGAGTCACATGTTGGAATCCAGTAGAACCGCCTTCTGGTGATTCATCAGCTACGGGATTAACGTGAGGTGTGACTTCTGGATCATCGAAACAGAAACCAGCAAGCAACAATGAAGCTCGTTGCATATCAACCAAGGGTGACACGAAGTCATTAGAAGTCTTCATGTCCAGTTTGATGAGAGCAGATGAAACACCACCCATCTCACTGTCTTCAGCTGCCTTATTGTAAATCGTACGTGGTTCCGCATAATCTACGTTCTGATTGAGTGAGATTCTCTTGAACTGATCATCCTGAACAAATCGTGTTGCAGTACCAGAAATGTATCTACCGGAGTGCAGTTTTGCTGAAGCATCGACAGATGTGTATTGAGGAATTGCCACTTCAATTTGTGGGTTCACAGTCGAGAAGTTTGCATTACGTCGACTCAAACACTTGTCTCCGCCACCATAACCGTCTCCGGTTGCAGTACCCGCAGTCGTGATAGTATAACCGTTTAGGTCTGCGCTATCTACTGTGAATGTGTCGAGATTCAACTGGTTCGCAGTGATACCGTTGATTGCTTCACATGAATCGAGTTGCACACCATCACCGGGCTTGAGTCCGTGACACATATGAGAAACATAGATCTTACCTGTTCCGTTGTATGTGCGAAGTGGGTTCACGTTCAACAACTTAGCTGAAAGATCAGCGTTCTTGAGAACCAAAGATCCACCACCTAAGTCAAACTTCGCACGAGTGAGTTTAAACATAAGGTCTTGGTTTTTTGTTTCTACCCATGTGAAACCATTCTGTGGTAGGTACAGCGAGCCTGGAATACCCAACGATGTGACTCTCTTACTGGTAGAACCGTATACAGTGTCACCAGCTTTCGCAGCGAACAACTCATAGTTTTTACTTTGAGAAGATACGATGATTGCGTAAGTCATGTTGGGTTGTAATTGCACTGGTTCTTCGAAGGTGAACGTTGTTGGTCTACTCTGAATCGTGGACAGAGTTGGTAGATCACCAATCGCATCAACTTGTGATGGTTTCAGGTACACATGAGAATCCGGAACAATGGTTGTGTGCGAAGGTACGCCACCAACCACTGGTCGAAGATGTATCTGTACGGGAGTGTTTCCTTGATCTTTCTTACTGAAGTATAGATCGATCTTTGTAAGAGTCACACCGAATTGATTGTCAACCGTGAACGTCTGTGCGAGTGGGTTCTGTGGTAGTGACAATGGGTTGACATTTGTTCCACCAAAGACATTGGTGTTTACGTCAACATAATCAGAAAGAACCTGACTCATCTGTCCCGTTTGATCTAATCCTTGCAGTGCTGCAGTAGACAAGAACGATGTGTTCGGGCCATATTGACCAGCTAACTGTGGTTCTAAGAGATTGATATCATCCGCAGAAACCTGATTCAAAACATTACGGAGCTGATTCGGGTTAAACGCGGCGTATCTCCAAATTGCACTCCATGGTACAACCCATCTCCATCCACGAAGGTTCCAATATCCTGCCCATCCCTTGTCAACTTGACCGATCGCAGAATAATATGCAAAACACTTGGAACCTGCATCACTCCAATCGTTTCGGTCGATATCAAGGAGTTTGAATTCTCGTATACCTGCACGGAAACGAATGTAACGATTGATTATTCGTCGTCCGGTAGTAGTGGTGTAATAGAGTGGTCGTATGTTTGGAATAAAGAACGAACCGATAATCTCACCATCAGCGTTCGAAATCAAATCACCTGCACCAGACGGGTGTTGAACAATGTTTGAAGAACGGAATTGGTCTCCGATATCATCTGTACGATCTGACCACTGAACAAATGAAGCTTCTTCGCGACACCACGAAGATACATTTACACCATCAAAGAACGGAGTGAACTTGGTATTTGGTTTCAGTCCCTTTGCGTGGAAATAAACCTTCCTTGATCTCATCCATGGAATAAACGCAAGATCCACGACTCGACCATTGATGACGCTTCGAATTGTAGATGAAGAAACCACACGATCTACGTGTTGTCCGGTTGAAGTTTCTCTTCTATATCGACTTGACGTAGATGAGTATCTTTCTCTTTCTTTGAGTTCTTGTCGATATTGTTGATTCGTGGACGATCTCCACAGATCAACATCTCCAGCTGCGCGACCTTGCCAGTTCCACACCCAACTATTCCACAAGAGTGCTTGTCTTGCTGCAAGGCGATACTCACCCTGTACCGAACGAGTTGCTTCTTCTACTGCGTCTCTGAATTCATCAGAAGACGGAGAAAGTTTAAGAGTACCTACGTTGTCAACCGCACCAAATGGATTGATGTTGATTGCAGTAGATGCAGTTTGTTGTTGTTTCCACTGTTCGTTTGTGTATGAGAGTGATACCACGTCTCCGGTCTTAGTGACATTGGTAGACAAAGTATTATCAACAATCAAACGAATATTGTTTTCGTCGACCATCGGACGAATCAGATTAGATTCTGGATCTAACGACGCACGGTGGTCTGGATTGTTTGTGTCTGTCTGACTGTGATCGGTACAGTTATCAATCTGTGCACCACATGAGATACGCAGATTACCTTCTGAGTCAAATAGTGGATCAAGTAAGTTATCCAGTTCATCAAAACGACGCCTTGTGTAATCTTCTAATTGATCAAGCTTTGCGTCAAGGCCCGCGATGTCTTTCATGGTGTAACCCTTGTACTTCATGGGTTCTACCTTGAGATCTTCGGCGTTTCGTGTATTCGCATTCATTGTTACTTTGAATAAATCCAAAGTGCCTTCGGGAGTTGGCTTGAACTGTGGTTCTCCTGCCTGACTTCCCATCAAGACTTGAACAGTACCATCCTTTGTGATCAGAATTTTATCTGCACGGGGAAGATAATAGTTTACATCTGAGGTGATGTTAGTTCCCTGACGTGGTAAAGGAAGCGTACTAAATGTTCCGTTATTCTTGTCTGGCCGGAAATCAACGTAATTGATCAGTTCAATTTCTGTACCGTTCGAAAGAGTGTGAGACGGAATGTCTTTGAAATCAATCGAGTTGGTATAAGATGAAGGTGCATAGAAATCACCACTCACACCCCGTGTAAAGTGCTTATACTTTACATAGATGTTTGCGGGTGCATCGTCACCAGATGGTAATATAATACGTGCGTCTGCATAGAAGTTATCACGTTGTCCGTCGTCCAAGGTAATACGAGTCAACATGTCGATACCCGCGCTGTTTGTTGCACGTACCGAATCCAATTCATAGACATCGGGTACACCCAAATCGTAGTAATAGATGTCACCACCTGGCGTGGTTTCAGTTGTCAGAGCTACAGTCGCAGTAGACGTTGTTGCGGTCTTAGATTTGACTGTACCTTGTTTCTGGACGTAGTAGTAAATATCGTGTGCAGTGCTGGGTGTCAGTCCACTCAGAACTCCGGCGTTTAGTGATGTTCCTGTTACAAAGGTACCGCCATCTTCTGCGACAACCCAAAGTGATGCATCGACAAATGATTCTCCTGCTGACAGTGCAGGCATTGTGATCTCACCCGAACCGTTTGAAGTGTCGGTGACATACCGTTGTACACTTAATGTGATATCAGTCAACGACTCAGAACGTGGACGTGACGTTGGCATGAAGAGATTATTGTTTACAACATCATTGAGTTGCACATTAGCTTGTTTTACATCGAGTCGACTACTTGCATCACCGATTGTTTGAATCGCGGCAACAGAGTCAGAAGTGATATCAACGTCAAAAACGTACGCACGATAGTCCGCACCATCCTTTTCGATCGCACGAACACGACATGTACCCATTGTTTGAAGAGTTGGATCTGCAGCGTCCTTACTTAAATTGAGTTCACTCAATGTGAGATCTGGAAGTCCTGCGGCGCCATCGATGAGGAAATAGTTTCCATACAAAATCGGAACTACGTCATTCTGAACAAGTTCGGTTTCGCGTGGAGTAGGAACCACCAATGTGGTTTCAGTGTTGACTGCACGATATCCTTCAACGTATGCGGTACCAGCAGAAATAGTTAACGACAGACTAGAATCGTTTCCATCAATCTCATCGTAGGTTGCTACGAAAGGAGTTGAGATATAATTACCAGACTCTTCGAAGGTTCTTTCAGCTAAACGATTTTCGATCTCGTTGAAACCTTCATCATCATTGATCTTTCGAGTGATGACGCCGTTCTCGACAGTCGCGATCGAGACGAAGGTGTCTTGATCTGTAATATCTTCCTCTTTAACCAAAGTCAGAGAAATGCGATATCGATCTGCTCCAGGCGCTGCACGGTTTGGTGTGGGGCCTGAATTATCATACAAACTCTCATCATCGTTTACTGTGATAATATCCTGTGTGATCTTGTAACCCACATCACCATCAAAAGTTCTACCGTATGGATTCAATACGATAGATTGTGATGATGCACTTACAAACCTACCCAAGACAAAGAAATCACCCGCATCAGCTTGGAAAGAAACACCTCGACCCGTTGCATCTGGATTATGTGTTACCAATTGATATCCGGTGCCTGACTGATCGTCTAGTGTCTCGTTGTCACCGAACGTTGCACGTTCAGACGTGACTGCAGCATTGTTAGAACTGATATACTTGACATAGAGAGTGTCGAGAGTAAAACCGGTTGTAGGAGATAATGGCTTGACCTCCAATACCTCGGCTTCGATACCCGTGATTGAGTTACGGAAAATTGTGCCCACTGGAATGTCGGAGAAATCACCTCCTGCATTAGTGGAAGCAATCTTCACATACTCGTATTCGTTATTACAAGTAAAACCACCTCGAGCAACGGAGACACCATCTCTAAAGATGTTGCTTCCCAAACGAGAGAGTTCTGTGTAAATTAAAGTTTGGAGTTGTGTTAGTTCCCTTGCCTGAAGTGCACGTCCGTTGTTAAACAGTATTTGATGAAAATGCTTATCAGCATCATAGTCATCATTGTACGTGGTCGAAAGGGTACTGCTAGTGAAAGTCTCAGCCATTTTTTATTAGTCCAGTTCTAATACTAATCGGATATCTTCGGTTTGGTTCGCATCTCGTGCGACCTCTGCAAAGTTATTTATGTATAAAATTTCACCCGAATATCGATTGATATCGGGGTCATTCATTGCGGTAATTGTGGCACCACCTGAAGCTACAGTGAAACTGAGACCGTTTGTGAAGTCTCCATATCCTGTAGAATCGTTTTGATAATAATACAAAGTGTTTGCACCATCCCAATGAAACACCTTTGCGGACTGTCCAGTGCTAGGCACAGTCAAAATTTCGTCTTCAACAAAGGTTGAACCGGACAGAATAGAACCAAGCGTAAAGGAGTTTAGTGCATTACCTGTGTTGCCAGCAAAGTCAGAATCACTATTGTATTTCTTTACATTTTTCATGATGACAACCGTACGGAAGTCATTCTCTGCAAGAATGGTTGTCAGTTCATTGTTGTCAAAATCTACTTTCATTGATACTGATTTTGCAAAGAGTGTGTCACGTGGATCAGCTGTCATTCCATTCTTAGGCCCTATGATGGGACGCAACACTGCGTCTCCGGCATCCACTGTTACTCTTGCATAGTCATAACCAGCACCGTGTAAAAGATTTCCTGCATCATCTGAGTCAATCTCGACTTTAGTGATCGACCCATTGTTAATAGTTGCAGAAAATGAAGCTAATCCATTACCATTGCCATCTATTGTAATACTTGGTACAGTTGAATAACCTGTGCCTCCGGAGTCAATTGCAATCCCAATTATCTGTCCTGCAATTGCTGAGTCCTGTAGATTTGTACTAATAATATCTTCAGGTAATGTGGGGTTGGTCAGTTCTAATTTGTTGATTGGTAGGTGTGTTAGGTTTTTAAAGTCCCCATAGACACCAGTGTTGATCGAGTGTACATGTTTCCAATGGTAACCGTCGGTCGTCTTAAAAGTCTGCGCCGAATTATTTGCGAGAGCTCGAGTAGGTTCAACCGTGGATGGATTAGATGTCCCGTCAGTGTTTTTGGAAACCTGAACAACAACAAATACATCACGTTCAGAATTGACAACATAGAAGTTAGCAAGATCGTTATTCTTGTCATCGAAAGCAACGTACGTTTCGTTGGATTGCCATTCCACAGTAGGAACAACCATGCTCGTCTTGGATAAAATCTTGAGTGAGTGTAATTGATTACGTATTGTTCTTTCATCAGCTAACGTTTCATTTTTAACACTCACCAAGTCATCAAGGTCATTTGACCTAGCCAGAGCCACATAATATCGGTCAGAATCAATACCATATTCCAACTGATTTAGTAATAGTTTTTTCAGACTCGTTGTAATTCCAGCGGTTGCCATATTTTATCTCGTTTACTTTTGCCTTATTTATAGTGTATCTGTGACGACAGCATTTGTTATCGAAGCTGTTGGATCGTAATTTAGAATATTATTTCTTTGAGGTGCAATTGTTGCTTGGTTAGCAGGAGTAGCCAAAACTTTAATGTAATCTCCGGAGATCAACGTTGGTTCGAAACCTGCCAATGTGATGGTTCCCGCACTTGCATTATAACTACCTACGTTATCGACCTCAGCTTGTCCTGTACTACTGTTCAACACTTCCATGGTATTCGAATTCAAAACATTACGTAGTGTGCATATTGACCCATTGAAGAAGAATGGATCACTCGTAATTGTGTATGTCGATTCGTCCGGTTCTGAAATAGAAGAGGGGAAGAACAGAGTATAACTGGTTTGTAGTGCAACGGGTTCCAAACGATTCTGCATCTTGATCGTTGCCTTCGATGACAAAATCGAAGGATCACTTTCATCGATTACAGTTAATAGATTAGACCTTCGGAACACCTTATCGAATTCACCAAGATTGTCATCAAAGAATGTCTGCATTGTTGACTTGACTTTACTTTCGATCGCCGTCTTAGATATGTTTGTTAGGTTTGGATTCCACTGGAAAGATACGTTCAATTCTAGGAATGTATTCAATGGATCAACGAACTCAACATCAAACGAAGCTACAGACAGATCCTTCGCGAGTGAAACAATACCAGATTTGGTATCATTCTGTACAGTCTCATCGTCTGTACTAAAATCAATAGAGATGAAGACTGATCCGTATTGTGCTGGGATGTTATCCTCACCGCCCCAAGACTTGATGTCATTAATGACATTACTATAGTTTCGAAGAACCAACGCAGAATAATCTTCGGCAGTGACCATACGATTCTGTGTTGCATACAAATAAGGTGCGTTCTTTCGAATCGATTCTAAGTTCTCTTTGTTTGCGCCCGAAGTCGAAGCAGACACAGCTGTTGTGGTGACAACAAATCCGTCAAGTTGCGCCGTTGGTTCAAACACTCTTGCACCGTTTGCATCGGGGCCAGCTACTACATCATAACTTACTTCGATCTTGTTTCCTGCAACGGGAGTTGAACCATAACGGTTTGTTTCTTCGGTTGCGACACCATTTGCGAACGTGAGTTCATAGAATCCGTTGGGCGTCTCCTTGATTGCATAGATTCGAGAAGAAGACGATATAGAAGTCGCATCGTTGATGTTGGTATAGATGTCAAAGTTGTTTGAACTGACCGTGTCGAATACCTTTACTGTCACTGTCTTCAAATCAAGGTTGTTTACTGGTAACACGTAAGTTTCGTTTTCTGCGACCGGCCCTGCGATAAACGTTTTTGTTTTCGAAATACCTTCGTAGATAGGGACATTGGTGTTACCGTTAAGCGTAAACGCATAGTTGTTTGACCCATCGTTTGTGGCGGTCATTGTCTCTCGTGTCTTAAACGTATACTCTTTATTGTTGATCGTCGTTGAAAAAGAGAAACCAGCTGGCATGACCATACGTGATGGATTGTTTGGATTCTCGACAGACAGGTTTACGATTGCGAATGATGAGATCTTAGATCCCACAGTGTAACCAAGGTTAGATGCAAGTGAGACCAATGAACTACGTAATTGCGCGGTAGACAAAAAAGACTCGTTCAACGCAAAGTTTGCCAACAATCCGTTATAGTGAGTGTTGTATGCAAGAACGTCTAAAAGATTCGAAAGACCCGAAGCTTCGAAACGATAGTCCGCAAACTCAGGTTGTTGAGCGAGGTAGAGTTTGAGACTATTCTTGATTTGTTCAAAATCTAACTGCGTCGATTTTATAGTGGTAGCCATTTTATCTCCGACTTGTTACGTTAATTCAAAAAAGAATCCGTTTTCTGTGAGTATCTGTTCGTTCGCCTGTGTCAATAGACCAGCAACTTCTAAATCTGGTGACAGATACAAACCTTGTTGAGACAGAATTCGGTCTAATGTTTCGGTGTTCAGAAGTGTCAATGTATCCAGATCGATCGGTTGTGTGATCGGTGGTACAAATGCAATTTCCTGTTGTGGTTCGTTGACTCGAACTCTTAGTAGATCAATCTCACCTGTTTGTACGACTCTAAATTCTACAATGACTGAAACCTGATTCAGATCGGGTGATGATGTAACCTTTACACTCAGTATTCTTGCACGAGGTTCGTATCGTTGAATCGCAGATTTTACTTTCTGGATGATCTGACTGCCGGTATTTTCATTCGCGAGTTCGAACAATAGATCACTCAGATCACCACCATAGTTGGGTCGATAAGGTTTTTCGTATCGATTAGTCAACAATAGGTTTTTGATCGACTGTCTGACAGCTTCCAAATCTGTTTTTCTTAGGACATCACCAGTATCCCCAGAGTCGTATCCATACGCTGGAGTCTTTGCGAACAATGTCAGATCAAGGTCAGAGTATTCGCGCTCTTTTACAACACGAATACTCGTTGCGAGATCAGCATCTTCTGGTGAGAAAACCTTTGCCATTCGAAAACCTTTTCTGTTTATTTATACCTATTCGGGTAGGATTTCCAGTAATTCATTCTTAGCTTGTAATTCGCCATTGAACGTTGTTTCTAAATCATAGGAATACGAAACATCATAACTCTCCGGTACTTCGGGCATTTCAAGTATGAGAGAACATGTTAAGTCGCCATTCGGATCGTATGTATCGTAATCAAGGGTCAATTTGTCGTAGTCCAAATAATCTTTCCAAAACACCGCAAGGTCAAAAGATTTTCTAGGATCAGACTTGCCATTCTTGTCAATAAGTTGGTATACTACAGCTCGACCAGATCTTCTTAATTGATTAATACCACCCGCTATCTCGCCCGCATAGTTCGTAATTCGAACCACATATCCATCCTTTCCTTTTCCCCATGTTGCGCCAGAAAATGATGCCGCGATGGATCTTGCTTGTAATTCGCTTCCTACGTTTTGTTCAGCAGTCTCGTACCTAGAATAAGGTTCGTATATTCCCTCTGTGACCGACAATCGATGCTGACCAAATTCTGAATTTGCTAGGACGGACATGATAGCGTGTGCATGAGGCACTAGATTACGTGCGACCTGTTTTCGGTCGACCGGTTTTTTATAAGTGTCGTCATAAAGTTTTTCCCACTGTGTACGAGAACCCACCGTTCCCAAAAACTTTGCACATGTGATGCCTGGGCCCAATGCGGTCGAAGACGTAATTGACCCCTGTAGGTCGGGGTTGTATTTTGGATCAACTAAAATTTTCAATTAGATCCTCCTTTCTTGTTCACTTGAAATCGTTTACTACGGTTGTCAGCTGGGTTGTTACCAATGAGGTCAATACCGAATCGAACAGTTCCTTTCTTACTAGCTGAACGTCCAATATTGGTAGGGATACTCTTCTTAAAATCTTTGTTCAACTTACCCTGACTTACCAGATAACCAGTAAACGTACCATTGTTTAAATTTGCAGTATCACGTAACTTAGATCGGATCTCATGTATAGTCGGATCATGATTGAATAGATCTCCATACTCATCATCCTTGTTGATTTTACTTTTTAACTTTGGATCAACTGACACATTACGTATGCCATAATTACTCGATGCGAGGTGCGTTTCCACAATCATAGGATTAGGTACTGGAGCAGACGCAACAACCACCGTATAAGGCATAATACCAGGCGGAATCGGGGTTATCGTTGGTGGAGGTGGCCCTGCACCTAAAGATCCAGCAGTCACCGCTGTTAATGCCGCACCAGCCGCAACTGACATACCGGCATTACCAGCATAACAAGCCACATTTGCAGTTGTCGCTTCTAACGCTCTCCCCACAAGTGTACCATAAAAACACGAAAAGTTCGTGACACCAGCAGGAAAACCACCGTACGTTTTACCGTAGTAATCTACCAACGGCCCACCAATTGTCCCTTTATGTCCCATCATCGAAATCGTTCGAGCAGAAACGTTTGCAGTAGATGAAGTAGCTACCCATTCGTTTGCAGCAGTGGTAACTAGATTGGCACCGGAAAGAATTTCTGTGTTACCCTGAGTAAATTGATTTAGATTTCCGGCAGTAATGAGGTACTGATCGCCCAACACAGTCGAAGTAGACATACCCACCACCTGTTCGCCTCGTGCACCTCGAATAGTATAGTTCTGATCACGACTTACTGTTTTGGTGTGTCGTCCCTTGATTTCTTCGATTTTATCACCCGCAACATTGAGGTTGTAATTACCGCCAACATCCACATTGAAATCACCGTCGACACGTAAATTAACATTACCTTTGTAAACAAGATCCCCTTCTCCCTCTACGATGGTTGTTGCATTACCCGTGACCACCTCGACTTTTTGCTTTCGAGATGATATAAGAACCGAACCGTCCGCACGAAGTTCAATACCCGCACCTGTTCGATGTTTTAATAAAATTCTCTCTCCGCCTGGCGTATCATCGATTTCGAATGAATGCCCGGATGGGGTTTGTTGTACCTGATTAAAAGGGAAAATTGATGGTTTCTGGTCTTCAATGTTTAGATCAACATCGACCTCACCACCGCCGATGTCAAGGTTGTTGACTTCTTCACCCTTTGCAGCTTTATTGATTGAGGTTCCATAGAAGTATTCACGATCCGGATATTCTCCGTTCGCATCAGCAAATCCATCGAGAGGTACTCCGACAGTCTCTTCCTGAGCTTCACCCAGTTTGACTTTCCGATTTTCAAAACCGTCTCTTTCGTTGGTCATTTCTTTTCACCTTTCGTAATTTCATCCACGGTAAATGGCCCTGTTTCATTAGGAGTAAGGAACAAAGAGTCCTTGTCAAAGTTAGTGCGAACATAGTCTCGCACAGAGAAGCCAGGATCGAACTGATCGTGATCCAAATCGTTGTGACCCAATCCTTGACCGCCAGGAAATACGGTATAGAAAGAACGACAGAAGTGATCGAAAGTATTTAATTGACTTCGAGTGAGACTCTGAACCGAAACAAAGTCCTGAATGTTTGGTGTACCAGACGGGACATTGATGCCACCAACAAAGACAACACCAATCGACCGCGAGTTGTGTCCGTTAACGTCTGCGTGTTCTCCCTCAAGATTCACCGGACGACCCCGTTGCATTGATCCGTCGCGTCTAATAACATAATGATATCCAATACCCTGATAACCAAGTTCCAAGTGTATCTTATTTATTTCTTCACTACCGATGTTTTTATTTGTCGGTGTTTCTGTCCAGTGAGTCACAAACTCTGTCACATCACGAGTGACATTACGTAGGTCAGCTCTAAGTTCCTCTACCGAAGAAATATATGGAAATGCTGGATCACCCTTTCCTTTTTGCCATGTCTTTTCAAACGAACCAATAACGTAAGGGTCTTCGAAGACCTTCGCAGTTGGGGGTTCGAGTGTAGCGGTTGAGATAGTCGTGTCGATTGTCTTCAGGAATGATTTGATAACGTTATAAGATTTTCCTGTAATACCCTCTAATATTTTTACTGCGTCGTTAAAGTCACGAGAGTCACCCTGAGATTTGTTGATAACTGTGGTGATACCCTCTTCTGATATAAAGTTGGGATTACAAAACTTAGTTATGTCCGATCGAATAACTGTCAAGGTGTCTGTGGATAGAGATTGGACTATACCAGTTTCGCCACCATTGGCAACTCGTGTTCTTACTAATGTTCTTTTCTCATCGACAATACGAGTGTACTTAGCGATAGATTCGTCTTTGTTCTGTACTGACTTGAGAACTTCGTTTCCGTCTTTACCCGTAAGATTCTCAAAGTCGTTAACGGCACCTTTAAGATTTTGTTTGACCTGTTTAGCTTCAGTAAATAAATTGTCAAGATCCTGAAGTGGTCTAGTCTTAACTTTATCGACAGCTGAGTTAAGTTCGTCAATTGCGTCCGGCATGTTTCCTGTTACGGTCGAACGTATTACAGAAAGTCCACCTAAACCGTCAGAATCAAAACCAGTAATCGCCTCATAAGTTTTATTGAGACTTCCAGCAACACCATTGTTAATTGTATCTGTGACAGTCGTCACCAATTCGTCCGTGACTGATTCGATTGCATCTTTTGCCAGACCGTTGATACCTTTCGCAGTAAATGCACCTATCTTTTCTGAGACAAGATCCTTACCTGCATTAAGAATACCTTCAGCACTTCCCTCAGCTACTACTTTTTGTAGACTTCCTGCATCAATACCAAGTCCAGTGATTAACTGAAGAATACTAGAAATTGTACCGGATATACCACCATCTTCTTCGAGAGACGATTCAATGGGGAAGACGAATCCGCTAGAGTCTGGTTCACTGAATGTAACATTGACAGAAGCACCTAATCCCAACTTAGATGCCAGTGCACCGATGGCTTCTGTTACCATCTCTGTGCCCATGTTCTCAAGACTTTCAATACCGTCGTCAATCAAACCCTCGACGGTTGTGTTGTTCAGTTTATCCTGAAACTTATCGAACTTTTGAGTTAGTGACTGAACACCACCTTCAATCTCACCAGCAATCGCACCTACCTTTGTTTCGACACTATTGGTTAGATCGGTGACCGCAGTTTGCGCGGCATTTTGTACCTGAAGTTTATCGATGGTTTGCGATTGTTCTTTGACCTTTTTTTTCAGATCATCCAGTTTAGAATTTAATCCACCTTCACCCTTTGCTACACTCATTATGATATTACCTCATTGTAGGCTTTCTCTGCAAGATTGGTTGTATTGTTCGATGTGAACAAATACTTCCTATTGAATATGTTTGATGCCACATCAATATCCGTTGCAAAAATAATCTCGTTGTTGACCGCAGAGAACCGATTACGTAATTCAAACAAGACGTATTGTAGTTGAATCGAATAAAGTTTCCAGTTAGACGATGGAGCGTATTGTGACGCAAATCGTAAAAGACCCTGATATCGACTTCCCGTCTCAGCTGATCGTCTCCAACTAGCAACCCCAGTAAATGGATTATCTGCATTGTCTTGATAAGTTATGAAAGTAGATATGCCTTCAAGTCCACCGGTGATGGCTGCAGCTTGCGTCACCTCGTAACCATTGTCAATGAAGAACTTCATACTCTGCATTCTTCGTAGATCTTGATCTGCTTGTGATACCAGATCATCCTTAAACCGTGTTGCCACAACATTTTGAAAACGTTGCGTCTTGTAGTTGAAAGAAGTCTCACCAGACTTTCTTCGACTCGACTGTATGGAAGAAGGCACTTCGACTCGTGGTAGACTTCCCATCACGAGTGGAATCTGTGATGACACACCATCAAGAAAGATACCAAAAACAAATGATCCTGTCTGGATTTGTGGTATGCGACCCACGCCACTGACACCGCCTTCGGTTGTGGGAATCAAAACCTGAGCCCATGGTAGATCTTTTTCTGGTATGTCTTTCGTGGATGGACTGTGCACACCATTGATACGTACCTTCACTCGACCTTCAAGTCCAGCTGGTGGTTGTGAGTTGACAACCGTACCAAAGAACCACCGGTGATCGTCTCCATAAAATTCTTTTTGTATTGGTCTTAAAACATTCATAGACTTATGTTACTCGGCAGATCACTCAACTTAGTGACTCTTAGTGTTGTTGTGTGTTTACCCGCAAGTGGTAAGTTATGGTGGATCGCCAAAATCAAAAAGTCACCAGACTTTCTAAAATCAATCGAACCAGACGTATCTGTATCGTCAGCTGTCACATCCGGATTGAGAAATATGACTCGAACCTTGTTTCCGACGGTGACCTTACCGTTGAAAAAGAACTTACCGTTCATTACCAAGTCAACACGATTCTTTTTTATGATCTGTCGAATGATCTTACTCTTCACTTTTAACTTGGATTCGAAGATGTTGTTGTTCTCATCAAGGAGAACCGATTCATCGTGGTAACTCTTAAACTGATTGTATGTATTACTGGAAGTTACTTGATGTATAAACAGAGAGTTATATTCATCCGACAAACGACCATCAATCTCAAGTGATGGATCAAAGATATTTTGAGTCGCTGACGGATCAATCACTTCGTTGACGTACATCTCTGTGAGTATGTCTCGTATCGAGATATGTTCGGATGCAATCAATCCAGTACCAGCATCGATGTTTGCATAAAAAGAACCTATCGCACCCTCTTCATAAAGTGAGAGTGAGTTCTCACCTTCGATCTCTCTGAAATTTTTAATCTCCGTGTAGTTCCGCAACTCTTGTTGTGCATCATCACCAGAAGAAAGCGCTTCCGAATATTGGAAGGGGACTTCTACATTGATTGGTGGTTCTTTCATCAAACTCTCAAAGTCTGACACATAGAGTTCATCACTATACAAATCTGCGTGTACAAAAACCGGAGCACCACTTCGTGTGGTCGCACGAGAAGAAAACCAGTTCAAAGCTTCGAGTGGACTGAGATAAGGTACCACCACCTTCCGAACACCCTGTGCGGTACCAAGGAATTTGTTTCGCACAACATCTTTTCCAAGGTCACGAGTGACAACGTTTTCGATCATGTCTTCTAGGTTGGACTCGAAGGAACGACTGATTTGTTTCACGGCGTTGATATAGACGTGATCTTCTACCAGTTCGAGTGACAGAAGTTCAGCTCGTTCGTTTGCTTTTTGTGCATCAAGAATCTTAGAGAAGAAAAAATACTTGGTGATGCAAGGTTCTTCGGGTTCTGTTTCATTACCCAAGACAAGACGCAAGCGTTCGGTACCCTGTATCGACAACGAGTTTTTGAAACCAAAGTCATCCATTAAAGCGATACGTGCATCGACATAAGGTTTGTACAGATTCTCGTAGAAATCTACCTGCACTACCTTGTTGCGAACATCGACTACTTTCTTCTCATCATCCACAGAAGAGAGTATGACATCAGCTTGTAATATCGAGAACTCAGAAATCATGATACACTAATAATTTTCTTATATTTACCAACAACATCTCGTACTAAATCTCGCTTGATCACTCGAATCCTTTTTGACTCTTCGTTCTCATTGATTAGGTGTTCGAGATTTGTTACCGGTACCTTGACCGACGCATCGAAATAACGATCTGTGTAATCGCCATTGGTGTCGACATAATGGTGATAACCTTCGTATTCAAACGCCATGGTCACCGCAGAATTGACAGTCAATGGTTCGGACGGATCTTGTTCTAGTGCGGAGTATGACAGATTGACGCCACCGATCGGTGATGTGTCACATTGAACCGTGAGTTCTCCGATGTTAAGATCTTTCTTGACGACCACACCCTCGATACCTGATATCAAAACACTCTGTCCCACGGGATAGAGGTTCGCATATTCAGCTGCGGAGTCAGCGGTAGTGATGTCAAGACGAGCAACATAGTTAGGAAAGTAATCATTGACTGCTCGTTCATAGACCTGATTCACCGATAACGGCCACCCAGCTTCACGCAATCTTTCGTTCATCAAGAAGAACGTCCAGTCATAATCGGGACGACCATACAACATCTGAGATACTGTGTCCGGACGATCACCGTCTCTTATCTCATATTCAATGTATGTGCCGATGTTGTCTCGATACGTATCAATGAGTTCAGAATACTTCTGAATATTCTGAAACGCAGCAGGTGTTTTTTCGTTTCCGAAATTATAGAATGTGTTGGGAAACTTTTCAAAATAACTAGACATTAGTATCCATCCCTTACTCTTTGTTTGTTGAGTGCACCGATTTCTGAGAAAGACAGTCCAATGTCGACTTCCATGAAATACTCACCTCTATACATCGTAGGCGAGGTCGGATTGAAAGTCGTAGCCACACTTTCCAAGTAACACCGTTGAATCTTATAAGCTGGATTATTACCTTTTCTGTTCTTGATTCGAATATCAAATACGTTCGGGAACTTGAGCGCAAGTGGTAGGTCACCACCGGTAGTTAAGTTCACCTGTTCGGGGTACATTTCCGTACGGAAGAACGTGATGATGTTCTTGATCTCTTTTGCTTCTGCTTCAGAGAATGCGACCATCTTAAACTGAAACGAGAACTTTCGTATGTTCATTCTTTTGAAAAGAACTCTCTCGTTAGGTGCGGGTGCAAAACGAGTTGCAGAAGCGAGAGCATTTGGTAACTGATCAAGTAAATTGGCACCAGCAACTGCACCGACACCAGCACCCAGAAGTCTGTTACCTCTTCCCGCGAGTAAACCCGCACTGGCACCCAAAGCTTCTCCCGCAAGTCCGGACATTTTCTGTGCAGCGAGTGCGGCACTTGCGGCACTTAGGTTACCGTCAGAGAGTGTGAATTTACCTTCTGCACCAGACGCAGTCTCTAACGCACCCGCAATCAATCCAAGGTCTGCGCTTTGATAGACTGCATTGTCATTAAAGTTTAGACCAGCTGAAAGGGGCAACGTTACCTTACCATTGGGTGTTCCACCTTGAAGGTTCTCGAATGTTGCTAATCTTTCCGCCACCTGATTGAGTTCTGATAACTGTTCCTTCTCTTTGTCCGTGAGTTCTTGACCCGCAGAAGACTCGTTTGTGTCATTATCCTTTTTACGAAAAGAATTACGAGACAAATTTATAGAACTGAATGCATTGGCCAGTTTTTCACTGATATTCAAGCCCTCTACCACAAAGGATTCAAACTCGATCAAGCCTGGATGATCTCCTGAATTTAAGTCTAGGGGATATCGCAGATCACGAGCAGCTTCTTGTGCGGTAATCAGTTCCGCTTGTTCGGGTTCTCTATCGCTACTATTCTCTTCGACTGTTTCTTCGGCGATCGTCACTTCCTCTGTCGCGTTCAGTGCGGTCTTAGTCTCCGCGGCCCTGCTTCTCTGAGCATCTCTTCGTTCTTTGCGTTTTTGAAGCGAATTGTAAGGCATATCATTTACTCTAAATAGAATTACTGTGTGATTATTTATAAGTGTTTCTATGGCATATAAAGGCAAATACACCCCAAAGAATAAAACCAAATACAAAGGTGACCCGACATCCATAACATATCGTTCGTTGTGGGAACGAAACGCTTTTCGTTGGTGTGACGACAATCCTAACATTAAGGAATGGAGTAGTGAGGAAATCATTATACCATACTATTATGAAGTTGACAAGAAATATCATAGGTATTTTGTGGATTTGTTCATCGAGTACACCGACGGTCGAAAGGTTCTGATAGAAATCAAACCAGAGAAAGAGACCGCACCACCCACAGGCGCACGTCGCACCAAACGATATATCTCAGAAGGTTTCACGTATATCAAGAACATGAACAAGTGGGAAGCTGCGAGTGAATACTGTAAGGATCGTAATTGGGAGTTTCAAATCTGGACAGAAAAGACTCTGGCGGAGATGAACATCCTACCCAAATCTATGAAGAAATTAAAACCTTACTCAAGGAAAAAGAAATGAAAGTCGCATTAATATTTTCGGGTATACCGCGAGGGGACTACCAACGCAACATTGAACTACACAAAGAGGCATTCGGAGGCGATGTCTATCTGAATACATGGCATGGTCAAACGATTGAGGGTGCAACCACATGGCCTGAACCGGAGAGTGATTATCTCAAACCCAGAGTCGAACACCTTGAAAGTGAGTACAAGCGTACCATTTTGTCACGGGGTTACAAACAGATCATGGCTCATGCATATTCCTTGGTTCAGTTACCCAAGGATTACGACGTGATAGTGCGATGTCGATATGATGTTATTCTGAACCTTGCCGTTGATTGGTCACAGTATGTTAAAGAATGTTATGATAACAATACTGTGGTTGGTGTCCGAATGCAAATAGAAGATGAATACGATTATCTTAAACATGTTCGACCCACCGGTCTGGTGTTGGATCAAATCATCCTACATCGACCTGAACACCTAGATCCAGGCCATGTCATCAACTTGTATCACCACCATTTATTGGAAGCTTGTGAGATGGGATGGTATCAAGTATTTTCACATAATACCATTAAAAACTACATCGGTGGTTGTAAACTGGATAAATAGATGTATGGAACATTTAGAAGACATTAACGAGTCATACTTTCAACATCTGCGTTTCGCATGGTCTGTTGCGTTCGTGTTGTTAGTTCACGGATTATTACCGTTTGTGTGGGTAGACAAAGCATCTAGGATGATCGAAAAACGTGGCAAGTAATTTATTTCAGAAGGTACAAGCTGACGCATTCCGTGCGGGTATTACACCACGCACACGGCAGAGTCGTGATTGGTTTCGTAAACGTGTACAAAACATGAAGGTCAACCGACGACAGTTGATGAATTCCGATCCCGTAGAAAAACGACCACGATCGGTGACCGGCAGTATGTACATGTTTTTCTACGACCCAAAGACACGAGAGACTCTACCATACTATGACTCGTTTCCACTAATCGTTGCAGTAGGGCCCGCACCCAAGGGGTTCTATGGCATGAACTTACATTATCTACCGATTCCACTTCGTGCGAAGTTTTTAGATAATCTAATGGAAATTACAAACAACAATAGGTATGACGAAAGCACAAAGTTTCAGGTGTCATACGAGATGATGAATGCGTCTCGTAAGTATCGATACTTCAAACCTTGTTTCAAACACTATCTGACATCCCACGTTGAAGGTTCGTTGGCATACATTCCACCCCAAGAATGGGAGATTGCCACATTCCTACCGACTGCACAATGGAATAAGGGCAACATGTCACAAGTATATCGAGATACTAGGAGCATGATCTAATGCGTATAGGCACCGTAGACGAAATGATTTCGACCATCGGTAAGGGTGGCGGTTTTTCAACTACTAATCTTTATTTCGTTTCCTTACCCATACAGGGCGGAGATGATCAAAGGACACTTAATTTCCTTTGCAACAGCATAACCTTACCCACTCGACAGCTATCAACGTTGGATAGACAGATTGGCGCAGACCGTCGGTCGATCGCATATGGTTTTGCGAATCCCGAAGTGACGATGAACTTCCGTGTGTTGAATGACCAAAACGTACGACAGTTCTTCGAGAACTGGCAGGAAAGTATTGTTACTCAGGTAGACACCAATGAGGGTAACTATGACATTGCGTTTCCAAAAGAATATGTTCGTCCCATACGAATCTACAAACTAAAGAAAGGTCAGTCTTTCCCCATCTTCAATGCAGATAAATCTTTGAACCTTGGGCCTCTTAAATTTGATTTGAACTTAGACATCGATTTAGGAATAGACGGCAAGTCTACATACGAGTGGTATCTTGAGGATGCATATCCGGTGACTTTCCAACAAGAAACTTTGTCGGACGGTGCGAATGCAATCGCAGAGATTACTGTAGAATTTACATACCGACGTTGGAAAGGACGACAGCTGAAAGAAGGAAGTAAGCTGGGTCTTAACATTGGTGGAAGTATCGGTTCGAACGTCGGAGAGAAAATCGGTAACAAGATTTACGACATATTAGGTTAATGGAGATATAATTTATGGCACTGCCAGTATTGAATGAAACCCCCCAGTATACGATGACTATACCATCCACGGGACAATCTATCAGATTTCGTCCCTATCTGGTAAAGGAAGAAAAGGTTCTTCTCGTTGCTGCTCAGTCTCAAGACATAAAACAGATGATGGACACCATTGTCGAAACCATCATGGCTTGTACCGACAACGTAGTAAAAAAGAAAGATCTGACAACGTTCGATGTCGAGTACATGTTTCTTAAGCTAAGGTCGAAGTCCGTTGGTGAGACTGCGGAAGTTGGTATAAATTGTCAGTCATGCGAAAAACCAAATAAAGTTCTCGTTGAACTTGACACAATCGAATGTGAGGGTGGTAGTACGAACAACATCGTTCCTATTACCGATGACATCTCAGTGGAAATGACATGGCCTTCATACACTTCGATTGATTATGTGGATGATGAAACCGAACTTGGTTTTCGTATTCTCGCAAACTGCATGAAAACTGTCATCACTAATGACGGACGAATGGACTTGGAAGACGAAACCGATGAGAGTGTTCGCACGTTCCTTGAGTCTATGACCAAAGATCAGTTCGAAGCGATATCGTCATACATCGAAAATATGCCTCAAGTCAAAACAGAAGCACAGTTTGTGTGTGATGAATGTGGTGAACATAATAATATCCCAATCACGGGGATGCAAGCTTTTTTTTAATATGCCTCTCCCATGAGAGCTTAGAAAATTACTATAGAATGAATTTTTTAATGATGCGTCATCATAAATATAGTCTAACAGAACTTGATATGATGATGCCGTGGGAGAGGGAAGTTTACTTGATCCTGCTATTGCAAGCCCTAGAAGAAGAGAAGAAACAAAGAGAAGAACAACAAAGGAAACAACAATAATGGCCGCTGTAGGTTTAGCAAATTTACTTGATTCGCAACAAGAGACTAACAAAGAACTAGGCCTTTTGAACGATCGTTTCAATGAGTTCTTTCGTCAGTCTGCCCGTGACAAATTAGATTTGATGGAGATGTTTCGTGAAATGATGGGGGGCGGCAAGTCAGGCGCTCCAGCGCCAGCTGCAGCCGGTACCACTCCATCAACCACTGGTGGTGGCGGTGGTGGTCTATTTGGTGGATTCGGTATCGCAAGTGCCATTGGTTCTGCTATAGCTGCACTCGCTCTCAATTCTCTAGGTGCGTATTGGAGTGAGAATTTTGGCAAAACTCTCAAAAGTATGGGTACCAAAATTGCGGACTTCGCTAAAACAACTGGCGAAAAGGTGACCAATACCTTCGCAAAGGCGAGAGAAAATCTAGGGAAAAAATTAGATGATCTTGGCAAGAAAATGGGAGAGTTTGGTAAAAAAATAAGTGATGCTGCCAAAAGTGCAAGGGGGTTTGTTTCAGAAAAAGCAGGAAAGATTGGTTCCGCTCTTAGTGGAGTTGGAGCGTCTGTAAAAAGTTTCTTCGGCGGGGGCGTTTCCGCAGGGCAAAAGATTACAACTGCATCCGGTAGTGTTGCAACAACCACCGGAGCAAAGGTAGCGCCTGGTTTTGTGCAGCTGGTGGGCGAAAAAGGTAACGTTTTCACTATGAAAGAAGATACCTTTAAAGCGGCTGGTGGAAGAGGTGTCGGTGCGGGCGCCATGGGAGCAAAGGTGAGAGGAATTGGTTCAAAGGTAATGAACAGTAAAATCATGGGTGGTGCGAAAAAAATACTTGCCCCACTGGCGATTGCTACCAGTACATATGACGCAGTTGGAAAGGCGGGAGTCGGAACAAATCAAGCAAACGATGCATTAGGAGTTCAAAATCCAGCTGCAGGTGCCGCACTTGCTGGTGCATCTGGTGTAGGTTATTTTAGTTCTGCGATGATCGGTGGTCTTGCAGACTTCGCAAAACTTATCACTGTTGATGCAGTCATTGAAGCAGGACAACGTCTGGGCGCATTTGATCAAAATGGTTTAGCACAACGTATTCAAGAAGGAAGTGTACAGAATGATCTCTTTGATCCCTTGGTTGATACTGCACGAACTAAAATTGCGGAGTCTTTGACTCAAGAGACGGCAGCAGCTAACATCGGATCAATGGGTGGTCAGATAGTAATCGCACCTACTAACAATAATCAGACCAACAACACTACTACAATGGGTTCAGGTACAGCAGCAGTAGCCTCTCCAGTCGTAAATAATGGAACACGAAGTGCATACGAAGGCGCATGATCAAAATCTTTATAGTAACGTTTAATCGACCTGATTACCTTCATGAGAATCTAAAGTCGTTATTCTCCAGTGATGCAAACCCAGATGACTACCATGTTTCGATCATCAATAACATGGATCTGGTGTTTCGTATTGACAACGAATTCAAAGACCGTGTAACCGTACATCACAACTCTCTTCGACCTGATTGGAGTTGTGGTCATCTCGCACGTGATTGGAATGCAGCTCTCACATCTGGTTTTGGGTCACTGGATCGTCCACTATGTGATCAAGTCATACTTGTGCAGGATGACTGTGTATGGGACAAAGATTGGAAAGTGCGTCTGGACAAGATTCACGAGACGTATGACTTCTATGCAGCTGATTGGGGAGATGCATTCATGAGTTTCCTACCAGACGCAGTTCGCAAGATAGGATTGTTTGACGAACGTTTCTCTTCGATTGGTTTTCACGAAGCCGACTATTTTCTTCGTGCATGGTTATACCACTACGAGAAATCTAGCGTTAACGATCACCGACACCGTCGACCATTCAACGAGACAGAATTAGTTGCAGATCGTTATCGAACAAAGTACGACGGGGAACCAAAGGCAACGCAATACTATGATGAAATTGCGAATCCATATTGGAAAGAAAAGTGGGGAGATCTTAGGTCAACCACGTGGTTGATGAATGAAATGGATAGAAACCGCATCCGTCCGAACCACCCCGAACACAGTTTCTATCCATGGTTTATTTAGTCTTCAGCAGCGAGTTGAGCGAAGTATGATAAAGCGTCTTCGTCATCATTTGTTGAAACACTTGCAGGCTCTGGAGCCTGTTTTTGTCGCATGGGCGCAGGTTCACGTACCTGTTCCAGTTCAACTCGTTGAGACGTTGACCGAGGCGCCTCAATCTGACCCAAAACCAAGTGAAGACGTTGTTCCAACTCATCATAAGACTTGTAGTTCACAGGATCAATCCACTCGTTAAGATCATACATCTTATCGTAGATCGCTTCGAGTTCCGCATCATCTTCTGACAGTGGAGCCTGACCAGCAAACTCTGACTTATCATAGTTTGGATAACCAGAGACTTGTTGAATCTTCAACTTGAAGTTTGCACCTTCCCAGAAGTCAAATGGGTTCATTGGATCTTCATCTTGGAACTGCGGTTGCATCTGATCCATGATCTTATCAAAGATCTTTTTACCATATTGGTACATGAAGACCTGACCTTCGTTCTGTGGATTTGCAGGATCAGAAACCACTAGAATGTTCGAGACATACTTGAGACGACGCTTGCGTTCGCGAACGAGGTCTTGGTTCTCTTTGATCTCTGTTGCCCACAACTTACTGTTAGCTTCTGATACAGGATCTTGTTGACCGATTGAAGTCAGAGACTTCTCGATGTACCATTGACCAGTTGGGCCCTTGAACCCGTGATCCCAGTAACGAACGAAAGGTACGTCACCATTTAAGCCAGGTAGGAAACGAATGACTGCGTAACCATTACCTGCTTTGTCGCGGGTTGGTTTCCACATACGGTCGTCAACATATTTGGACTTATCTTGTGAACCTTGAGATGGATCTGCTTGTGCGAGGAGAGATGCAACGTCTGTACGGTTGCGTTTGAGATTTGCAAATGACATATTTGTATTCCTTGTATAAACGTAGTATTGGTGTCGGCGTATACCCGACAATGTATATAGTACCACAACTATTCTGAGATTTCAAGCGGTTTCCAAACAGAATCAGCTGTGTATACGTACGATCCTAAATGTTCCTTGTCCCACTGGTGTGGTTCAATTAGACTTATGATCGCTTTACCTTCGATAAGGTAAAGATGGTACGTCACCCCAACACGGGGGACAAAGTTGTATGATGCGTTGTATAAGTAATCATTCAACTTGGATAGTTCTACTAGGTTCTGATATTCCTGATTCAGTAACTCTAGTTTGTTCTCGAAATAATTACGTGCGAGTGATCCTCGTTCTGACTGAAACAGTTTGGTGTCAGGCAGTTCGATAGGTGGTGCGGCGTTGTTGTCGCCATAGGTAAGTAACGCACGTTTCTTGCTCATTCGAGTGGTTGGAAATCATTACTTCCTTCAAGAAAGTTAAGTCGCATTGCATCAGCTTCTAGTTTATCTTTGATGACTGGCGTCATGTACTTAGCAATGTCTTCAGGTTCTATGTTGTTCTTTTCACAGATCATGAGAATCGCATCCATATGAGTCAGACTATATCTCAGTACGGTTTCTTCTACCATGGTTTGAAACCGTTTCTTTGTCATCATCACATTATCTAAATTTTCCATATCATTCCTAAGTCGGGGTAGTATACACCCTTGGTTCGTTTTGCAATGCCGTCCTTGTCATAAGCAAGGGCAACACAGATTGGTGTTGCTTTGTGTTCACGGTTCAGACCATAATGAGAGTCCAACCAGATTCCGGTCTTGAGATAGGTCTGCATGTTCGAGACATATTGTTTCGACAGATCATCGGTATTGTTCTTCCATGCAGCTATCCACAACTTGACCTTGTCCGGATGTAGTTTATGATCGTCATGAAACCCCTGAACAGAAGGGTGTAGTGCAGGTTCATAGAACATCTTCGCACGAAGTTCAGCACCACGTTCAAACAAATCCCGCAGAAGTGGGATGATAGTGCCACGCACAGACTCAGGCATGTATCCCAGTTTAATCGCCTTCCATCCATGTTTTGCGATTGCATTCAGATAGACATCGGGTAAAACGTTGACCTCCGCTGGCGTAAGTTCTAGTTCTATACCGACAAACTTTTTCATCGAGTGCATTCTTTCTCGATCTGTTGTTTCACCGTGTACGAATGCCTCACACTCATTCCAAGCTGCGAGTCGTTCCTCTTCGGTCTTTGCCTTCATCAACCGATCCCACTTGGGTTCGGGGATCAGTGTCTTCTTTTTCTTGGCTGTAAATTTCTTAACTCTCTTCGCCACGGAATTTCCTATTCGCTCTTATCATTGATTCGAGAAAGTCGGTATCTGTAGTTCGGCATGAGATGTTGAGTAGTGCCATGGTGTCCTTGGGTAGACAGTGACCACCATAACCGAACTTACCGTCGGGGCCTGGCACCTGAGAGTGACTCGTTCCAATGCGAGGATCGATCGTAATTGCATCGACCATTGCATCAAAGTCTTCGTATCCCAGTTCATTGTAAATCTTGTACATCTGATTCCAGAACGTCACCTTCATTGCAAGGAACGTGTTCTCGACATACTTACCAAACGCAGCTTGGTCACGTGAACAGAACTTGACTTCTTCGAGACAAGGCAATACAGGTTTGAACAGTTCATGCCAGAATCGCATTGAACCACCACCATAGATTGCAAACTTTTGAAAACGAAACTCTTCGGTTGGATTGCGATTTGAGTTTGAACTTGCAAGGAACTCCGGCGAAACCGTGATGTCCAAATCACCATAATCCTCAAGGAATGTGGGGATCACCGCACTCTTGATCAAATACTTGGTGTTGCCGTACTTCTCAAATACGTCAGCTACATTAGACGTATCACTCTCACCATTCTTACCCATTGGTGTCGCAACAGCAACAACCACACCATCCACCGTATCGTCGGCGGGAAAATCATAACCCTTGTATGGATCATCAATCGCAATCTCAACGCCCGAATGTTCATTCAAAACATTAGCAACTGCTTGACCTACTGGCCCATATCCAGCAATAACAATCTTCAATCTAAACTCCCATCTTCATACTGACCACACCAATTACAAGCCTTTTCCTTCTCGACGTTTATCACCGCATGTTCTTTCTCACACTCGTGACGCCACATGTCAAAGGGTCTCTCTAAAGGATTCTCTGACTCAAAAATTTTATCCCAGTTCTCAGAGAACGTATTCCTATCAACCGCTAAAGGTCTCGGCTTGCTGCCCTTTCCACTCATATTCACTCCACCATTCAGGTTTGTCTCGCTTTGTCCATTTCGCAAACTCACGTTTGTCTGCCCAATAAAAGTTTCGATAGGACTTTAAAGAATCACCCTCGACAATACACTGTGGATACTGCGCCATTGCTGGGGTGGGTTGTGTAAAGTTGTTTTCGGTGATGCCTTCCGGAGCTAACAACAGATAGTATTCTAGTTTGTTTTGACTCTCGTGTTTACGACCATACCGATGCGTATATTCTTCACACAAAAACATCCACATCTCATACAACCACTCATAGTTAGCTCGCGAGTCGCGAACCCACTTTGCAGACGGGTGGTTGACATGACATGCTTTATATAGGTTTAGGTTCATCAAACCATCTGGATGAAAGTATCGATTGATACGTCGTCCGTTTGTGGTTCTGCCTTCCCAGACCTCACCATCAATCACACGATGTGCGGTCGAAAGTAGTTGTGCATACTCGATACACATTTTCACGACATGTTTGTCGCAGTGTTGACGAGCACATTCTTGTGGTTCTGGATCAAGATAAAATATATTCATAACGATTGAATGTAGTCGAGTACCTTCTCTCCTTTCTTGTCAATCCAAGTTGCACCGTTGTAGATGCCAGTTATAATAAGATACAACAAGTCCCACGCTAAAGCAAGCGGGAATACTACCGCCAGTAAAAAATGTTTTCTTTTCATAGCTTCTCCAAATGGATACCACACTGTTGTAAAAACTCTTTACCACTACCTTTCGAAGATTCGTAATCCTCTTTATAGTACACCGTATTTATTCCAGATTGGTATATCAACTTGCCACACTCAATACAGGGCATATGTGTGCAGAACAAAGCCGAACCTTCACCAGACTCAGTAGATCGAGCGAGCTTGGTGATTGCGTTTGCCTCTGCGTGTAGGACTTCGGGTTTGGTGTACCAATCTCCGTAGATGTCTAAATCTTCGCCTGCCACATCGAAATGGACACCTTCATAGGGTTTCCACTCTTCGCAGTTGTTATCCCACCCAGAAGGGGTGCCATTGTAGCCTACAGAAATGATGCGATCATCCTTGACGACAACCGCACCAACTCGTTTCTTTCTTGCCGTGGACAGTTCTGCGGTCTTCTCCGCGATGTCCATATAGTAATACCGATACTTACTCTTTACCATGATACCTTCGCCTTCTCTAACGCCACTTTCCGTTGAACATAGAGTATTTCACCCCAGTCATCTTTACCAATTTCGTACATAGTAGTGTTTCGGTCAGCATTATACTGACCACAAGCACTCAATGTATGACCATACTGCCCATGATATGAATAATATTCGTCCTCTATCTTTCTAAGATAGTCACTCCACGATTCACCTTCTTTAAGTTTACGCCTTGGATACATGACTACTCCTTATCAAAAAAGTCAGCGGGTTTCAACTCGTTATATAACGCACAGGCCTCAGATCGAAAACCTTCCGCGCTGAGTCTTTCAATCTCAGCTTCGATTCGTTCTCGTTCGACCATACCGCGTTTGTAATACCGTTGGTCATCTGAGTATGTATAGTACCAGTCATGAGACTCCAACATTTCTTTCAATTCGTCTAACATCACGCAACCTCCATCATAGCTTCAAGTTCTGCGAAGGTATCATCGATACCGTGCATTTCCATTTCTTTCTGTTGACGCCAATCGACAGTCACAGGTTCAAACTCTTCACGAGTCGTAGAACCGATCATACCTTCCTCGGCGTTCTGAACCCAGCGGCGAACACCAACCACCTCGTTATCAAAGTTGAGAACCTGTTGCTCCATCAACAAGTCACCACCGATGGAGACATGAACATTGGTGATTGCTTCCCAGAACTCAACATGGTCTGACTCGACATAGTCGATAGCATCGACCACCTGTCCATTGATAA
>Ga0213865_10000155_pt1 | contig 45005 bp, 44 predicted proteins | sample PICome_6_FD_160100 | JGI IMG/M metagenome (GOLD analysis project Ga0213865, IMG submission 160100) | Coastal seawater microbial communities near Pivers Island, North Carolina, United States - PICO282 | ecosystem: Environmental > Aquatic > Marine > Coastal | place: USA: North Carolina...
CTTTTAAATTAGTTTTATTCTTAAATTGGTAAACCATATTTGAATAATCCTTAGATTTAAACTCTAGAGTGGATATTTTTAATGAAGAAATTTTAAAGCCTATCTTCATTGCATCCAGCCTTAGTTTTGAGATTAATTTAGTTTTTTTGGATGGAGCTGCCAGACTAATTGAACCAAATAAAAATAAAAATATTAATGTAATGACAATTAATTCCATAGATCCTAATTCAAAATTTCGCTAACAATGGAAGGGCCTTTAATTATAAAGCCAGTGTAAATTTGAACTAGGTCAGCACCACTTTCAAGCTTTTTAGAGTAAGTTTCTTTATTAATGACTCCTCCTACAGCAATTAAAGGCATGTCTTCTGCAATGGTATTTATTAGCTCAAGTTTTTGATTGGATTTATTGAATAAAGGAGCGCCTGATAACCCCCCATCAAAATTATGATACTTTGAATGTTTTAACAAAGTTTTATCTATGGTTGTGTTAGTAGCAATTAACCCAGAAAAAATTGAATTTTCAACCATTTCAACAATCTGTTTTAGACTTTCATCATTTTCATCAGGAGATATCTTAAGAAAAATAGGTTTAGTGTTGTCTAATTCCACTGAAAGCTTTGATATTGCTGAAAAAAGCCTATTTAACTGATCAGCAGAGTGAAGTTCTCTTAAATTTTTAGTATTTGGAGAGGAAATGTTAACTACAATATAGTCTGCATATTCATAAACCTTTCTAAAGCATGAGAGGTAGTCTTCTATTCTTTTCTCACCCTCTGATGTCTTATTTGCTCCAATATTTACACCGACTATTCCATTATATTTATGGGTTTTAAGGTTTTTTACCAAATGGTCAACGCCTTTGTTGTTAAAACCCATTCTATTGATAATTGCATTTTCATTAAAAACTCTAAATAGTCTTGGTTTTTCATTACCAGTTTGAGGTAAAGGTGTAACAGTGCCTACCTCCAGAAATCCGAAACCAAGTTTGCCAAGTGAGTTAATGTAATCTCCATTTTTATCAAGCCCAGCAGCAGTTCCTAAATTATTTTTAAACTTCATTCCTAAAAGGTCTAGTTCATTATTTTTAATTTCTTTAACAATAAAACTGAGGAGTCCAAATTTATCTAGGAGTTTTAGACCATTTAAAGCCAATGAATGTGCTAGCTCTGCTGGTAGGGTTTTTAAGAGAGATAATGCTAATTTCAAATTAATTCTCTGATAATTTTTTTGATGTTATCAGAAATTTCAGGATCTTTCATTCCCATTGCAATAGTTGCCTCTACATAACCAGTTTTGCTACCACAGTCGAATTTTTCTCCATCATATACTATTGCTTTAACATTCTCTTTTTCTAGTAAAAGTTGAATTGCATCTGTTATTTGTATTTCTCCAGAGCTATCAGGTTTGACTGTTTCAATGAACTTAAAAATTGATGGATTAAAAATATATCTTCCACAAACAGCTATATCAGAAGGAGCATCTTTAGCAGATGGTTTTTCTACTATGTTAAAAACGTTTACCTCATTATTTATGAGCTTATTATCTCCGGGGTCAATAACCCCATATTTATGAATATTTTTTTTATCGATTACATTAACAGCAATGGTTGTGTTGCCATGTTCGTTATAACTGCTTGCCAGCTGCTGAAGGCATGAGGGGGATGATATAAAAAGATCATCAGGTAATAGAACAGAAAAAGGCTCATCCCCTACCAGGTCTTTTGCAAGAGAAATAGCGTGTCCTAATCCTTTTTGGTCTTCTTGATTTATGTATGAGAATTTTAAATCTTCCATATAGCTTGGCTTAATTTTGCCTAATAAATCTAGCTTGTTTGACGACCTAAGTCTTTCTTCAAGTTCTGGGTATGATGAAAAATGATTTTCGATTGAGCCTTTTGTGTGACTTGTAATAAATATTATTTCTTCAGCGCCAACACTTACAGCCTCCTCTACAGCATATTGAATTAAAGGCTTATCAATAATGGCTAACATCTCTTTAGGTATTGCTTTTGTAGCAGGAAGAAATCTTGTTCCAAATCCTGCAACTGGCAAAACTGCTTTTTTAATCTTTTTCATTCGTAAATGTGCTTTTTTCAAACATTGTAACAACCATAGCCATAATTATTCCAGCAATTAATCCTCCAAGATGTGCAAAATTTGCGATGTTTCCAAGACCAAACATGGAAAGCACACCAATAAAACCAAGTACAAGCCATGCAATCATAAATATATAAATTGCGGGAGGTAGCCCATAGATTATTCTATTTTTTTGAAATTCAGTAATCATGGTATAACCAAACATTCCATATACACAGCCTGAAAGTCCTCCAAATAGTGAAGGTCCCGTGCTTATGAACTGGGCATAATTTCCACAAATTCCTGAAAAGATAATTAAGGTTAGAAATAGAATTTTTCCATCTATTTTTTCAATTTGTTGCCCCAAAACATAAATCCATAAACAGTTAAATGCAAGATGGATTATAGAAAAATGAATAAAAACAGGTGAAATTAATCTCCACCATTCATTATTTACCAAGTATGTGTTTTCGAAGGTAGAGAAACTTACATATCTTGAATATGAGTCAGAAATTTCAAATTTTAAAAATGATAAAGGCTCAATTATGCTTATTAAATTCCCAAAACCAGAAAAAAAAGTTACCAAAGAGGCTATTAAAATTAAGATGAGGTTGAATTGAAATGATTTCAAAGCTTATTTAGAACTGGTAATATCAAGACTCCACCCCAGCTTTTCTCTGCATGCCTCAAAAAAATCATTATCTTTTAAATGCACTAGCTTTAGAGGTTTTTCTACTTTTGAGATATCTATTTTTGCATTGTAGGCTACGCTCATGTCCTCTTGCCCGTCTGCACAAATCTTTCCATGATCTGATGATCCATCTAAAATTTTTATGCTTAGAGATTCATCGGATGAGATTATAAATGGTCTAGATGAAAGACTTTGTGAAAGCATTGGTAAAACAGACCAGACATCAAGACTTGGGTGAACGATAGGCCCACCAGCAGAAAGAGCATACGCAGTCGAACCTGTGGTTGTAGAGATAATTAAACCATCTGATCTTTTTTCATATACTGCTTTATTATTTACATCTAATTTATATCTCATTAATTGAGTATATGACCCAGAGTGAATAACTATCTCATTTAGGGCATAAACTACTTTATTTTCAAAGGAAGCAGAAATTAAGCTCCTCTCTTCAATAGCGAAATCACCCTTAAGAATAGATAATATTGCCTCTTCAAAGTTATTGACGGTAACTTCTGTTAAAAAGCCTACTGTACCCATATTTATTCCTAGAATAGGAAGATCATATTCATGATATTTTCTTGCAGCGCCTAGTAATGTTCCATCACCACCTATAACAACCACTAAATCTGCCAGAGACGAGAAGTCTTCATTTTTGATATCAAGGTTTTGAAGAAAATTTATGTTTTGTTCATTGGTGTATACATTTGAAAAATGTTTACAAAGAATACTCATTAAAAAAGAAATAGAGTCTGTCTCCATATCAGATGGATTATTGAAAGCCTTTATAACAACGCCGACATTTTTAAACATGTTGCGATTATACAACCTATAAGCAAATAGGAAAAAATGTTTTACGGATATTACTATTCAGACTGCTATCTATATATCAAAGCTATGCACTCGAAAAAATATTCATTATCTCTATAATAAGACTTCAATCGATCAAAACAGTGGAAAATTTTATATGGAAAACTTAGAAAATTTTAGAAGTGAAGTTAAGGCATGGCTTGATGAAAACTGTCCTCCTTCAATGAGAAATGGAGCAGATCCATCAATACCGCATGATGAGGTTTGGGGTGGTAGAAATGCAGAGTACAAAAATCCTGAATCCAAAATTTGGCTAGATAGAATGGGCGCCAAGGGTTGGACAATGCCTACTGTTCCAAAAGAGTATGGTGGTGGTGGCTTAAATAAGGATGAGGTTAAGATTCTCAATGAAGAGATGTTTGCCATAGGCGCTAAAACACCTCTATTAAGCTTTGGAATTTGGATGTTAGCCCCTGTTTTATTGGAATACGGCTCAGAAGAGCAAAAAAAAGAACATCTTCCAAAAATTATAAAAGGTGAAATAAGATGGTGTCAGGGTTACTCAGAACCTGGCTCAGGCTCTGATTTGGCTAGCTTAGCTACAAAAGCTGAAGACAAAGGGAATCATTTTGTGGTTAATGGTCAAAAGGTATGGACTTCCTATGCTGATAAAGCAGATTGGATCTTTGCCCTTGTAAGAACTGGCCCTCAAGAGCCAAAGCATGATGGTATTAGTTTCTTGCTCATTGATATGGAAACAAAAGGTGTTTCTACAAAACCGATTACACTTATAAGTGGTAAATCGCCTTTCTGTGAAACATTCTTCGATGATGTTGAAGTTCCAAAGGAAAATATTGTAGGCAAACTAAATGCAGGATGGGAAATTGCTAAAAAACTTTTACAACACGAAAGAAAGTTTATATCTAATTTTGGTTTAGCTGCTGCTGCAGGAAGCAAAAAAGATATTATTTCTATTGCAAAAAAACATTTTGGTGAGGTTGATGGAAAAATTGGAAATTCTTTTTTCAGGAGTGAAATTGCCGATCATAAAATAAAGGAACATGCTTTTGGTTTAACGCTTAAAAGAGCTGGTGATGAAGGTGGTAAAGCAAGTGCTGTTGCATCTATGTTTAAGTATTATGGAACAGAACATAATAAAAAAAGACATGAATTAATGATTGCTGCAATGGGCAAGGATGGTGTTGCCTGGGATGGAGATGAATTTGCCCAAGAAGATAAAAACTTAACTAGATCATGGTTGAGGACTAAAGGTAACTCAATTGAAGGTGGAACCTCCGAAGTGCAATTAAATGTAATCTCAAAAAGAGTATTGGGTCTTCCAAGCTAAGAATAACAAGGTAAATATAATGAAATTAGTACTAAATGAAGAACAACAGTTTTTGAAAGATACTGCAAAAAACTTTGCAGCAGAAAGAACTCCCATTAATCATTTTAGGAGTCTTCGAGATTCAAAAGATTCACTTCTATGGGACAAAGATATATGGCAAGAAATGGTGAACCTTGGTTGGTCTGGAATATTGATACCAGAAGAATATGGCGGTTCAGATTTTGGAATAACTGGTATGAGTGTTGTGTTACAAGAATGTGGTAAAACTCTTACGCCCTCTCCTCTCTTTGCTACTGCTGTGCTTGGAGCATACGCATTAAAAGAATTTGGTAGCGAGGAGCAAAAGTCCAAATATCTGCCCTTAATTGCAGATGGCTCAATAACTACTGCAATTGCAATCGATGAATCAAGTCATCATGATCCAGCAAATACAGAGCTTGAAGCAAAAGTTTCAAACGCAGGATTTTCGTTAAATGGGAAAAAGCAGCTAGTTGTTGATGGTGCAAGTGCAGATTTACTTATAGTGCTTGCTAGGACGTCTGGTGCAAAAGGCGACATAGCTGGATTGACTTTATTTGTTGTTGACTCATCATCAGAAGGAGTTTCAAGAACTAAGCTTGATATGGCTGATAGCAGAAATTATGCCAATATTGAATTTAATAATGTTGAAGTTGACTCTGCTAGTTTGCTTGGAAGTCAAGAAGCTGGTGGGGAAGCAATTGAACATATTCTAGATATTGGAAGAATTGCTTTATCAGCTGAAATGCTAGGAAATAGCGAGGCTGCATTCTCAACAACAGTGGATTATTTAAAAGAAAGAAAGCAGTTTGGAGTTCTTATCGGTACTTTTCAAGCTCTACAACATAGAGCAGCAGAAATGTTTTGTGAAATTGAGCTAACTAAATCATCTGTTATGGCTGCAATGCAGGGTGCGGATGAAAATTCGAATCAGCTCCAGGTGTTAGCCAGTCTTGCAAAATCAATGGCAGGAGATACCCTTCATCTTGTTTCTAATGAAGCAATTCAGATGCATGGTGGAATCGGTGTAACAGATGAATATGATCTTGGTTTCTTTTTAAAAAGAGCCAGAGTTGCTGAGCAGATATTTGGGAGTGTGAATTTTCATAAAGAGCGATACGCTAATTTAAGTGGTTTTTAAAAATTAATAAGAAATAAAAATGGTTGGTTTGCTCAGGAGACTTGTTGTAGGTTCAATTACTTTTATATTGATAGTTTTTGTTTTGTTTATAGGGTTTGGAACTCTGGCTTTATTAAACCTCCCAAGAGTAGTAATACCTTTCAGGGCTTTTAAAGTTCTACTAAGCCATATATCAAATTTTATCGGAGATATAATAGTATTTTGTTGCAGAATAATTATGTATGTAATGCATCAAAATTCTTTGAGAATATATGATGAAAATCGGTTTGATAAATCTGAATGGTACATCGCTATGTCAAACCATCAATCATGGGCTGATATTTTCATAATCCTGGCTGCAGGAAACTTTAGAATACCCTTAATAAAATTTTTTATGAAAAAAGAACTCTCGTGGATTCCTTTCATATATTTGGCCAATAAAACTCTTAATATGCCTTTTGTAAGCAGACACAGCAAAAAGGAAATTGAGGAGAATCCTGAGTTAAGACAAATAGATTATAGAAATACTCTAGATGCATGTAGACGCTTTAAAAGGTCACCCTCAACGGTTTTTAGTTATGCTGAGGGCACAAGGAATAATCCAGAGAAATATAAAGCACAAAATCCTACATACAAAAATTTACTTAATCCTAAAGTTGGTGGAATGGCTACTGCAATATCCGCTATAGATAATATTGACACTCTTGTAGATTTTTCTTTAATTTACAAATCAGATAAAAGAAGTGCTTGGGCTTTTTTAAATGGAGATATGAAAGACGTCAAAGTGCTAATAAAAAAATATAAGATCCCTGCTCATCTAAAAAATAAAAACTATGCTACAGATGAAAAATATAGATCAGATTTTAAAACATGGATTGAAAGCATTTGGGAGGAAAAAGATAAAGATATCGAAAGATTAAAGTATTAACTCCTTTTTACTTACAATCCAGCCATTAGAATCTGCATAAACCCACATGCCTGGTTTTATATCTACTCCATCAAAATAAATTTCAACAGATTTCTCACCAAGCCCCCTCTTTTCTGTTTTTCTTGGGATTGGACCCTTGGCAAAAATTCCAATTGGGATTGTTTTTAAAACCTCTATATCTCTTATATATCCATTTACAATTATGCCTGACCACCCATTGGCGGCTGCCTTACTTGCAATCTGATCACCGATCATTGATACATGCCTGATGCCGTCTGCATTTATTATAAGAACTCTATTGTCTCCTTTTTCAGCCAGTATCTCCTTTACCATTGAATTATCATCAGGACAAAGGACGGTCTCTACTTTGCCATAGAACTTATGAGTAGCACCATAGGACTGATAGGTGCCTAAAGATACTTGTACATCAATTCCGTACTCATCACATAAATCAGGTGTTGTGAAATCTTTATTCATTACTTAATTCTATTACAAATAATCCAAAATTTTTCAATTTAATCTAAGTACAGTATTATCTTATATAGAAAAAAATTTGGGGGGGTAATATGAAATCACCAATTTGTGAAATGTTTGAAATCGAATTTCCACTTGTGGCATTTAGTCATTGCAGAGATGTTGTTGTAGCTGTTTCCAAAGCTGGAGGCATGGGTGTTTTAGGGGCGGTTGGTCACACCCCAGAAATGTTAGAGCAAGATCTTAAATGGATAGATGAGCATATAGACGGAAAGCCATATGGAGTTGATATTCTTGTTCCTAATACATTTGAAGGAAAAGGTTCATCAATGACCTCAGAAGATTTAAGAAATATGATTCCACAGGAGTACAGAGAATTTAGAGCTGATGTTTTAAAAGAATATGATGTTGATGGAGAGTCACTTAGAGGTGGTGAAGAAGCCAAAGATATAGAGATTCAATCAGACTCAAGATTTGGTAAGAATTTAAAAGAACAAGGTGCAAAAAAACTTCTTGAAGTTGCTTTTTCTCATCCTATCAAGCTTATAGCTAACGCATTAGGTGTTCCACCTAAATGGATGCTTGATATGGGCAAGGAAAATAATGTCAAAGTTGCAGCACTGCTTGGAGCTAAGGAGCATGCTATCAGGCAAGTTGAAGCAGGGGTTGATATTTTAGTTGTATCTGGAACTGAGGGTGGAGGACACTGCGGTAGTGTTTCAACTATGGTTCTCATACCTGAAGTTAAAAGAGCAATCAAAGACATGGGCAATGTTCCTATATTAGCAGCTGGAGGAATTGCAACTGGAGAACAAATGGCTGGAATAATGGCAATGGGCGCTGATGGCGTTTGGTGTGCTTCTGTCTTTCTTCCAACAACTGAAGCCGAAACTTCAGAAAATATAAAGGAAAAAATGGTCAATGCAACATCAAGTCAGACTGTTAGATCAAAAAGCAGGACCGGAAAACACTCCAGGCAACTCCAATCAGCATGGACTGATGCATGGGAATCTAAAGATGCACCTGAACCATTACCAATGCCACTTCAAACCATGGTTGGCGAGCCTGCATTAGCAATTGTCTCAAAACAAGCCACGCTTGGACACGAAGGAGCAAAAAAACTTGATACTTATTGGGTTGGCCAAGGCATAGGATTAGTAAATGAAACTATTTCAGCTGGGCAGACTGTTCAAAAATTCAAAGAAGAGTTTATCGAAGGCTACGAGAGGATGAATAGCTTATTTGATTAAGAATTTATTAAGATTTATCTGGTATAAATTCTAGAACGGTTGCATTAATGCAATACCTTGGAAGACCATTTGGACCATCATCGAACACATGACCCAAGTGTATATCTGACGATTTAGATCTAACTTCTGTTCTTCTCATGCCATATCTATTGTCTGGCAGTTCATACGTTGCTCCGTCTACAGGTTTGGTAAATGAAAGCCAACCAGAGCGCGAAACAAACCTATCATCAGTATTAAATAAAGGCTGTCCACTTAATTTATCAACAAATATTCCATCAGGAGTATTTTTAAATATCTGATATTCCTTACAGAACCTTGCATCAGTTCCTTCATTAAATGCCACATCATATGCCTCTGTATTCCCTAGCTTAAATGAGCCTAATGCCTTATAGAATTCTTTCGCATTCATGTAACCTTGATTAGAAAAAACCTCTTTTCCATTATCAAGAAAAACTATCGTCGGTGTTGCCCAAGTCGGAACAGAAAGGTTTATGCCATCAAGCTGATCAGATGTTCTTTTTACATATGGAACTGAACCTTGATATGAATTCAAAACATCGTTATCGAACTTATCGCAGTATGGGCAATAATCTTTGGAATCTATAATTAATATTTTTTTTCCTGAAAGTAAATCTGTATTGTCGATTGGGTCTTTAATCTTTTTATTAAAAACTACACCTGTTGAGAGGTCTGGGCAGTATCCATTTGGGTTTTTTTTAAGATAATCTTGGTGATAAGTTTCCGCTTTATAAAATTTCTCTAAAGGTTTTACAGATGTTTGGATTTTTCCATATCCTGCCTCATCAAGAAGATTCTGATACTCACTTAACAGCCTATCAATCAAAAGCTTCTGATTATTATTTGAATACAGAACTATTGATCTGTATTGGGTTCCAATATCATTACCTTGTCTATTAAGCTGAGTAGGATCATGAGATTCAAGATAATGAATAAAAATATCTTCCAGCGCTATTTCATTTGAGTTATATGTAACTTGTACAACTTCTGCAAAATTATTTTTATTAAATTTATTTTTGTATTTGGTAATCGATCTATAATTCGGTTGAACTCCTCTGCCATCTGAGTAGCCTGAGACGGCATCAATAACACCCGGTAACTGTTCATAACCTTTTTCGGCACCCCAAAAACACCCAGAGCCAAGAACTATTGATTCAATGTGATTAGTGTTAGTTTGATTAGAGTAAGCATGTGTTGAAAATAATAATACAAAAAAGAAGGTATATCGCTTCAAATAATTTTTAACATCTAATCTATTCATCATGCTTATAGCTTGCAGCTTTCTTAAAAGCTTCCCTTTCAAAGAGCATATCAGTCCATCTTTTAATATTTGGTTTAAAAGCTTCTTCAATGCCAAGCGCTTTTGCAAGAAATAGCGCATAACTTACGCATATGTCTGCTATTGTAAATCTCCCGCTACAAAGATATTCTCTATCATCAAGAGTTTTTTCAAGCAACTTCAATCTAGCTATAAACCATTTTCTATAACCTTCAGCAGCTTTATCCGCCACACCCACCTCTTGTAACGTATATCTTAGAAAAACAGTTTGAGGAAATGTTAAAGTAGCATCAGAATGAGAAAGCCAATTTAGATAGCTTCCATAATCTTCCTCATCAACATTAACTTTTAAATTTGTTGGACCATACTTATCAACAAAATATTGACTCATTCCCACAGACTCTGTCATATGAACCTCTCCATCAACCATATATGGAACGGTTCCTAAGATATTTATATCCATAAATTCTTTATGAAGAAATCTAGGAGGGAAAGGCATCATCTCAACCTCATAATCAAGACCCATTTCTTCAGCAGTCCATATAGGTCTCATTCCTCTAGAGCCAGCACAACTATATATTTTAATTGTCATAAATTTTTTTAGTTAATTAATTCAATATGATACTTTTATTAATTGGTAATATTAATAGTTATATATTACCATTAGTTAAATAAACCAAACTATTAAAAGTATGTATTCAGAAAATATTGCTCAAAAAATTCGTTCGAACCTAGATATTCATTCAGATTCTTATAAGAAAAATAAGCAATCGATGCTTGAGAAACTCCAATTTATTGATGACTTATTAGATCAAGCAGAGCTTGGAGGCGGTAAATATCATCACGACAGGCTTGCTAAAAGAGGCAAAATGCCCATTAGAGAAAGAGTAATGAATGTTATTGATGATAACAGTCCTTTTCTAGAAATAAGTCCTCTTGCAGCCTATGGAACTGACTATACAGTTGGCGGAGGATGTGTCTCAGGCATTGGCCTTATTGCAGGTGTTGAATGTGTAATTTTTGGAAATGATCCCTCTGTTAAAGCGGGTGCAATGACAGTTTATGTTGGAGAAAAATGGAGAAGAGCAATTGAGATTTCTCGTGATAATAAAATTCCATTCATTAGTTTTGTAGAATCTGCGGGCGGTGATTTAAGCATGGGTACTGGAAGTAAAAGTGGGCAAGAAGCTATCGCGCCAACTCTGCAACAAGACCATTTTGCAGCAACTGGAAGATTTTTTTATGAAATGACAGAGCTTTCAAAATTGCGTATTCCTGTGATTTCAGTAGTATTTGGTTCTTCGACTGCAGGTGGAGCTTATCAGCCAGGTATGTCTGATTATAATATTTTTATAAAAAACCAATCCCAAGTTTTTCTTGCTGGCCCTCCTCTAGTTAAAGCAGCAACTGGGGAAGAGTCTGATGCAGAAACATTAGGTGGAGCTCAAATGCATTCTGAAATATCAGGACTTTCTGATTATTTAGCTGAAGATGAAATGGATGCATTAAGAATTTGTAGAGAAGTTGTGTCTCATCTTAATTGGAATAAAGATGGGGAAAAGCCAAATAAAATCTCAACCGATCCAATATATAAAAATGAGGAACTATTAGGCCTCATTAGTGAGGATCTAAAATCTCCAGTGGATATTAAAGAAGTCATTGCAAGGGTTGTAGATGGATCGAAATTTGAAGAATTTAAACCCTTATATGGGTCAACAATGGTTTGTGGATGGGCTAGTATTCATGGATATCAAGTTGGCATACTTGGAAATAATGGGCCAATCTACCCAGAATCTGCAGAAAAGGCAGCAAGTTTTATTCAGCTATGTAATAAAAGAAATATACCTCTAATATTTTTACATAATGTTACGGGATTTTTAGTTGGAAAGGATTTTGAGAGACAAGCCATTATAAAAAAAGGTTCTCAGCTAATTAATGCTGTTTCTAATTCAAATGTGCCCCATATAACTATCATAGTTGGAGCATCATATGGAGCCGGAACATATGCAATGTCTGGAAGAGCATATAACAATAGATTTACCTTTTTATGGCCAACAGCAAAGATTGGTGTAATGGGATCAGAGCAAATTGCAAAAGTTATGTCAATTGTAAGAAAAGCAAAGGCTCATAGAACAGGTGAAAAATTTGATGAAAAAGCTGATGCTTTAATTAGAGAAATGGTTGAAGAGGCAGCAGAAAAAATTTCTCATGGCCTGGTTGCAAGCAGCATGCTTACAGATGATGGAATTATTGATCCTAGAGATACTAGAACAGTTCTTGGTTTTTGTCTCTCAGTAGTTAATAACTCATCAATTTCTGGTGCATCAGAGTACGGGGTATTTAGATTATGATTTTTAAATCACTATTAGTGGCTAATAGAGGCGAAATAGCTCTTCGTATTATTAAAACAGCCAGTGAAATGGGCATTAAATGTATCGCAGTATATGTTGATGAAGATGCAGATTCGCCCCATGTGAAGGCAGCCGATGAATCTTTTAGGCTTCCAGACGGAGGCTACCTAGACACCAATGCAATTATCAATGCTGCCAAGCAAACAAATGCTGAAGCCATTCACCCTGGATATGGATTTTTGTCCGAAAATGCAAAATTTGCACGAAAGGTAAAAAAAGAAAAAATTATATGGGTCGGACCATCTGCTCATGTGATATCTGTTATGGGTGATAAACTTAAAGCCAAAGAATTAGCAGATAAGGCAAATGTTCCTACATTAACTATGACCTCTAATCTAAAAGAGGCAAGCAAGATTGGTTATCCTCTTTTAATTAAAGCTGCAGCTGGAGGTGGTGGAAAAGGCATGAGAGTTGTTCCTTCAGAAACATCTTTGAATGAGTCATTAATGGCAGCGAAAAGAGAAGCTAAGGCTGGTTTTAACGATGATAGAGTGTTTTTTGAAAGATACATTGAAAAATCTCGCCATATAGAAATTCAAATCCTTGGTGATGCCCATGGGAATGTTGTGCATTTAGGAGAAAGAGAATGCTCCATACAACGTCGCCATCAAAAAATTATTGAAGAATCGCCATCGCCACGAATATCTGAAGATACTAGAAAAAAAATGGGGAATGCTGCAATTAAGTTAGCAAAGAAAATTAAATATCAATCTGCGGGAACTGTCGAATTTCTTCTAGATGATGATACTGAGGAGTTTTGGTTTCTTGAGGTAAATACTCGACTTCAAGTAGAACACCCAATTACAGAAGAAGTTACTGGTATCGATCTCGTTTATGAGCAGTTAAAAATTGCTAGAGGTGAAATCTTAACTTACAAGCAAGATGATATAACTTTCAGCGGACACTCTATAGAAGCAAGATTGTATGCAGAAAATCCAGAAAATAATTTCCTTCCCGAAACTGGTACGCTAATAGCTTATGATGAGAATCTAGAAGAAGGGGCTAGATGGGATTCAGGAGTTGAAAGTGGATCAGTTATTGGAACTTCATTTGATCCAATGCTTGCGAAAGTTATTACTCATGCAAAAACAAGGAGCGATGCTACTTTAAAGCTAGCCAAAACTTTAGAGTCCTCTCATATTGGAGGAGTGATTACGAACCGAGACTATTTAGTTTCTATATTAAGATCAGAAGATTTTTTAAAAGGAAATACAACAACTGATTTTGTTGATCGTGTTGAGCTAACTAAAACTCAAAATTTAAATCAAGATCAAATAATTCATGCTGCAATGATTGCATCAGTTTGGCTTCAAGAGGTTAATAGATTTAATGATCTAACCCTTGGACACCTGCCCTCAGGCTGGACAAACGGCAGGTTGCCAAAAAATTCGCAAAAATTTCTATACTTGAATGAGGAGGTATCAATTTCATACAAACTCGGCAGGGATAATATATTTTGTTTAAATGACTCTTTTTCAGCATATGTTCACGACTGCTACCAGGATGGTATCGATATAGAAATTAATAATAGAAGAAATTTCTCCATGATAACTTCATCTAAAAATCAAATAATCGTAAATATGCCCTTTGGTGATGTAAATTTAGAATTAATACCTAAATTCCATATACCTGAAGAGAAAATTGTTGAGGGCAGTCTTGTTGCTCCAATGCCTGGAAAAGTAATAGATCTCAAAGTTAAAAAAGGCTCTAAAGTTAAAAGCGGAGATACTTTGGTTATTTTAGAGGCTATGAAAATGGAGCAATCTATAAAGGCATCAAAGGATGGAGTGATTGATGAGGTTTTTATCAGCAAAGGAGATCAAGTTGAAAATGGTGCCGTATTAATGGTTATGGAATCATAATTAACATGACTATTAGCGCCCAAATAGAGTCTTATAATCCTAAAAAACCTCTAACTGCAAAACATAATCATGTCATAGACCAGCTTGAATCTATGCTTGCAGAGGGTATCCCAAAACAAACTATGTCTGAGCTTGCGAAGAAGCTAAAAATCTCACTAAGAACTTTATACGAGATTTCACCAAGCAAAGATCATCTTATAAGAATGACAATAAATAGAATTCTAATTAAATTAGGAAAAGAGGCATCGAACATAGTATCTGATATTGATTCTCCTTTAGAGAAGCTAAATAAGTATCTGCATCATGTTAATCAAGCTGTAGGCCCAAAGTTTAAGGTCTACATTCAAAATCTGGGTAATGATAAAGAATCACTAGAAATGATTGATTATCATGAGAAATACATAACATCATTTGCAAAGCAATTATTAGATGATGCAGTCAAAAAAAAAGAAATTAAAAAAATTGATACACAAGCATTTGCAATGCTATTAGGCAGCATTGGTAGGGAGTTTGCAAAAGAAGAAAGTGCAAATAAGTTAAAGAATTCTCCTGAGGAATCTGCGAATTCAATAACTAAAGTCATTTTAAATGGAATAAAAATATAAAAGAATTATGGGTAATGATGTAATTAAAATAGGTAACTGCAGTGGCTATTATGGGGATAAACTCTCGGCAGCAAAAGATATGGTTGAAGGTGGCCCAATTGATGTTCTGACAGGTGATTATTTGGCTGAGCTAACAATGACGATTCTCTTTAATCAAAAATTACAAAGAGGTGAAGATAAGGGATATGTTGGAACTTTCTTAAAACAAATTAAAGATGTTGCTGAGACATGTAAAAAAAATAACATAAAAATAGTTACGAATGCTGGCGGCCTTAATCCCTCCTCAATGGCTAATGAAATAATTAATATTCTCAAAGAAATGTCTATTGATTTAAAAGTGGCATATATAGACGGAGATGATTTGATGCCTAGGTTAGAAGAATTAAAGGATCAGGGAGAAACTTTTGTAAATATTGATAAAAATACAAATCTAGACTCAACTGAACATAATTTACTAACTGCAAATGCTTATCTAGGAGCATGGGGAATTAAAGAAGCCCTAGATGAGGGAGCAGATATTGTTGTTTGCCCTAGAGTCACAGACGCTGCTGTTGTTATTGGTCCCGCTGCTTGGAAATTTAAATGGAAAAGAACTGACTTTGATGAGTTAGCAGGAGCATTGGCTGCAGGCCATATTATTGAATGTGGATGTCAGGCCACAGGAGGAAACTATTCTTTTTTTGAAGAAGTGCCCTCTTTTATCAATGTTGGTTATCCGATCGCAGAGATTGAAAGTGATGGAAGTTTTACAATCACAAAACATCCTGGAACTGGAGGCTTGGTTTCAGTAGGAACAGTGACTGCTCAATTGCTATATGAGATAAGCTCACCAGCATATATTAATCCAGATGTTATTAGTCATTTTGATACTTTGGAAATAAATCAAATTGGGCCACATAGAGTCAGAGTTAGCGGTTGCAGAGGTAGTAATCCTCCAGGAAAGCATAAAGTATGTATAAATCTTGCAACTGGCTATAGAAATGGCATGGACTTAGTTTTAACCGGTTTAGATATAGAAGCTAAAGCAAAAACTATCACGGATACCCTATTCCATTCAGTCGGAGGAAAAGATCAGTTTGATGAGGTTTCAGTCAATCTTTATAGGACTGATAAAAAAAATCCGAACTCAAATGAGGAGGCTATGGCAACTTTATCTATATCAGTAAAATCTAGAAATCCTGATTTGGTAGGAAGATTATTTAGCGCAAAAATCATTGAGCTGTCCTTAGCAAATTATCCTGGATTTTTCTCAGCTGGAACTGGGAAAAAACCAGGGCCTGTAATTTCTTATTGGCCAGCACTAATTGATAGCAAGCATATTAAAGAATATGTACATGTTGATGGAAAAACATTAGAGATAGAGCCAACGAGTCAACTCCAATTTGAAGAGAATTATTACCAAAAGCAACCTGTTACCATTGAGCTTGCCCCACAAGGTGAAATGGATGAGATATCTTTTGGACGGTTATTTGGAGCAAGATCTGGCGATAAAGGCGGTTGCGCAAATATTGGGGTTTGGGCTAAAACAGATTTGGCATTTTCTTTTCTTTATAATTTTTTGTCTGTAGAAAAATTAAAAGAGCTTATGCCAGACCTCAATAAGTACAGCATAGATAGGTATGAACTACCGAATATAAATTCTTTAAATTTTTACATACATGGGATTCTTGAAGATGGGGTCTCATCAAACAACAGAATGGATGGCCAAGCAAAATCACTTGGAGAGTATCTTAGAGCTAAGACAATTAGCGTACCTAAAATTATTATAGATGAGATTAAAAATGACTAATAAATTATCACTAGATGGGCTTCAGTTTGAAACTACTAAAGTAAAAGTATCTGAAAATATAATTACAATTACATTAAATAGGCCTCATAAGAGAAATGCTATTAATGAAGTTATGATGAATGAGGTAAATTATGCACTTGCGTATGCCAAACAAGAACGAAGCATTAGAGTTGTAGTCATTGACGCAGTGGGTGATGTTTTTTGTGCTGGTGCCGATCTAAGTAGAGAAAAATCTAGTTCTAATGTTCCAAAGTTAGGCTTCGCCGACGACATAAGCTTATCTTTAAGACATATCTACAAACCGGTCATATGCAAGATTCAAGGATCAGTTCTTGCTGGAGCATTATTAATGGTAGCTAATTCAACACATGCTATAGCTGTTAAAGATGCTAAATTTTCTGCTCCAGAAATTAAGAGAGGCTTGTGGCCATTTATGGTAATGGCAGGTCTATTTAGGGTTATGCCAAAAAGAGCTGGATTGGATTTTATTATGAGAGGTAATTTCATAGACGCATCTAAAGCTGAAGAATGGGGATTAATTAATAAATCTGTTGATGCTGATAAATTAGATGCTGAAGTTAGCGCTCTTGCAAATGAATTAAAAAATCTTGCACCAGGAACCATGCAAATGGGTCTTAAGGCATACGAAAAGCAAGACAGTCAAAGCTTTGATGAAGCTCTGCCCTATCTTAAAAATGAAATTGCAAAATGTTTTGACAGTGATGATGCTAAAGAAGGAATTGCGGCTTTCCTTGAAAAAAGAGACCCTAAATGGGATTAATGAAAAATATGGAGTGTTTATGAATTTAGACTACGGTCAAGAGTACGAAAGCTTTAGAAAAGAAGTCCAAGAATTTTGTAATAAATGGAAGGGTGTTAGTTTTATTGACAAAGGCATTATGCCTTTTGATGAAGCATCTAAAAATAAAGAAAAGACTGTAACACGATCAGAATGGCAATCTATTTTAATTAATAAAGGGTACTTTGCTAGATCAGTTCCTAAAAAATATGGAGGCTTTGGTGGAGAAGCAGATATTATTAAGAGCAGAATATTAGCTACTGAATTTTCAAAATCAAACATACCTTCTGCAATGGGAGGACAAGGAATTGATATGCTGGTCCCAACTTTATTGGAATTAGGCACTGAGGAACAAAAATTACAATTCATAAAACCTACTTTGCTTGGTGAAATTATTTGGTGCCAGGGATACTCCGAACCAAATGCGGGAAGTGATCTTGCTAGCTTGCAAACAAAAGGTGAATTGATTGATGGGAATTGGGTGATTAATGGTCAAAAAATTTGGACAAGTACTGCTCAATATTCTCAAATGATGTTTTGCCTAGTAAGAACAGAGCCGGAAGCAAAAAAACATGCAGGAATTAGCTATCTTTTGATCCCCATGGACTCAGAAGGTATAGAGGTAAGGCCTTTGGTTGATATGACATTAAAAGCTGGTTTCAATGAAGTTTTCTTTACTGATGTGACTATTCCAGAGGGAAATATTGTTGGTAAAAGAGGTGAAGGCTGGGCTGTGGCAAATGCAACATTGGGTCATGAAAGAGGCTCCTTAACAAACCCTAATGCAACAATGAATAGAGTTAATGCGTTAATCGAAATGATGAAAAATGAAACTATTGATGGCAAGAGGTTAATTGATATGCCTGTATACAGGGATAAATTAATGAAGGTTCAGGCAAAGGTAATGGCATTTCAATCTAATTCTTTGAGAGTTCTTTCATCAAAATTAAATAAGAGTCAAGATTGTAAAATTGCCTCGATGATTCAAAAGCTTGTTGGCACAGAGCTTAGGCATGAGTTAGAGGGGCTGGCTATAGATGTTATGGGAGATTTGGGAACATTATATGAAGATAGCCCGAACATTAGAGATCATGGATCATGGCAATTTACTTATATGTATTATCTTGGATTAATTATTGGCGGAGGAACGAACCAAATTCAGAAAAATATTATCTCTGAAAGAGGTTTGGGAATGCCCAGAGAACCAAAGGCAATAGAGGCATAATTATGTATTTTGGATTATCAGAAGATCAGATATTTTTCCAAGAAAATGTTTCAAAATTTCTAGCAGATCATGCTTCCTTAGATGTAATTAAAAAAATTGCAGACGATGATAATAATGAAATGCAAACTGACATTGAAAGAGGGTTGGTTAATTTAGGATTAAATAGCTTAGTAGTTCCTGAAAATTATGGTGGATTAGGTCTTGACCTGTTGTTTGCAGCTGCTATAGCCCAAAGTCTTGGCGAGGGAGTGGCTCCAATTTCATATGCTGGATCATATATCATGGCTCCAATTGCAATTTCTGAAGGTGGTAGTGAAGAACAAAAACAAAAATACTTACCCAAAATTGCGGATAATTCTATTAAATTTGGGGTTGGTCTTTCTGAATATATTGGCTCAAGAGATGGATCATCTTTACACATTAAAGATAACAAAATATCTGGACGATCTCTTTTTGTGCTTGATGCAAAAAACTCATCACATATAATTTTTTCAGACAGCCATGGAAAAGTTGGTATTTGTAATAGCAAAGATAAAGGCTTAAAAATCATTAAGCTTGTTACAGTTGATAAAACGAGGAGTTTTTCTGAAATTCAATTAGATAATGTAGATATAGAAATTCTAGAAAAAACAAAGTCTGATCAAGCCTCAATATTAAAATCAATTGATGCAGGGAGAATAATCTTAGCTGCTGACAGTATTGGAGCATCGCAAGCTCTGATAAATAAAGCTGTTGAATATTCTAAAGAAAGGAAGCAGTTTGGAAGAGTAATTGGGTCATTTCAGGCTGTTAAACATATGTGTGCAGAAATGACTTCTGAGCTTGAACCTTGCTATGCTCTAACTTGGCATGCTGCGCATATACATAAAGACATAACTAATGAATCAAGAGTAATGGCCTGTCATACAAAGTCGCATGTATCTGAAGTTTCAAAATTAATTGCAAAAAAAGCAACTGAAGTTCATGGGGGTATGGGTTTTACAGATTTAATGGGAATTCACTATTGGTTCAAAAGAATAGGTGTTAATAGACAATTATTAGGATCTCCTGAATTAATTAGAGAAGAATCTGCTAAAATTCAAGATCTTTAAACCAATCAAATCAAGAATGTTGTATAAGAATAGCTATATAAAAATAATCTCTTTATTTTTATTAGCTAATATAGTTTATTCTGAGTATGCAAACATAGACTTATCAGATGATAAAGAGCTTCTGTCTAAAGAAATAATTCTTAAATTCCAAAAAGAGCATTATGTTAAAAACATTACACGCTCAACATCAAATGAAGAATTCATAATTAGCTTATTAGATAGGCTGGATGATACAAAAAGTTATTTTCTTAAACATGAGGTTGAAGATTTTATTGCAAGCGCCTCTGAGGCAGAATCAACATACGATTTTAAGCTAGCATTTAAAATAACAAATCTTTTTTATGAAAGACTTATAAATTACTCAAATTTCCAAATCAATTTAATCGAAAACAATAATTTTGATCTATTGAAAGCAGAAAAGTTAGATATTTTTGAAGATGATAATAAATGGCTTGCTGATATAGAAGAATTAAAACTGCTATGGAAAAAACAAACTAAAAATGATTACCTGTCGCTAGTGATTTCTGACTCTCCTCCAGATAAACCAGAAGATAATTTAGTAAAAAGATATAAGAATAGGATCAAAAGAGTTTCGCAACAAAAAGAGGAAGATATATATTCATTAGTAACAAATGTCCTTACAAAAGAATTTGATCCTCACTCATCTTATCTATCACCAAAATCCTCTGAAGATTTTGATATGGATATGAGCTTAAAATTAGAAGGCATAGGTGCCCTTTTAGGCTCTGAGGATGATTACACTAAAATTGTTAGTCTTGTACCTGGAGGCCCGGCTGAAAAATCAGGATTGATTAAGCCAGAGGATAAAGTTATTGGCATTAGGCAAGGTGAAGAAGAAATTGTTCAAGATGTTGTTGGCTGGAGAATCGATGATGTAGTCGATCTAATAAGGGGTAAATCAGGAACAAAGGTTGAGATAGAGTTTTTATCAAGCGACTCCCTAAATGAAAATGTAAAAAAGAAAGTTCTCTTAATTAGAGAAGAAGTTAAGTTAGAAGATAGAGCAGTTAAATCAGAAGTCTTGAATTTTGATAATAATATTCAAATTGGAGTGATCGATTTGCCTTCCTTCTATATGGATTTTAATGCATACATGAAAAGAGATCCTGAATATAAAAGCAGCAGCAGAGATATTAAAAATATTCTTTTAGAATTTAATAAAAAAAATGTTGATGCGGTTATTTTAGACTTGAGAGGTAATGGTGGCGGCGCTCTTGATGAAGCAAATAAAATAATAAGTTTATTTATTGAAAGAGGGCCAACTGTTCAAGTAAAACTTAAGTCTGGATATGTTAGGCCATGGGGTAGTCAAAAAAATAATCAAGTATGGCAAAAACCTCTAATTGTTCTTGTAAATAGATATTCTGCTTCTGCTTCGGAGATAGTTGCTGCAGCAATTCAGGATTACAAAAGAGGAATTGTTGTCGGGCAAAGAACATTCGGTAAAGGCACAGTTCAGAGTCTTCAAGATCTTTCTGAGGGAGCTATAAAAGTAACAGAATCGAAGTACTATAGAATAAATGGTAAAAGTGTTCAGAATAAAGGGGTAACACCTGATATTGAAATTCCAGCTACATGGGATATTGAATCCATTGGTGAGAGCTCATATCCAACTGCTTTAGAGTGGGATACTATCAGACCATATAGACATCAACAATTTGCTTTTAATGAAGAAAATCTAGATATTTTAAAAGAGAATTTTGTCCAAAGACTAGATAATGATCCAAATCTAAAGTATTTAAAATCTATTAGAAATAGATATGATCTTAATAAGAATAAAAAATTTCTTAGCCTAAATATTGAGGAAAGAAAAAATCAAAAGCGTCTTAATAGAGAATGGATGTTGCAGACAGAAAATATAAGAAGATCCAATCTTGGCTTAGAGGAATTTGCTAGCTATAAGGATTTTCAAGGGAATAACGAAGAGTCTGATCAAGATAAAATTAATCTTGAGAAAGATTTAATGCTTCAAGAAACTGTAAACATAGCAAAAGATTTTATTAATTTAGATATTAATTTAGTTGCAGTTAAGTAAAATAAAATTATGAAAATAATTTCTTTTAATATTAATAGTATTAGAGCAAGACCGCATCAATTAATCCATCTAAGAGATACCTTAGATCCTGATGTCATAGGCCTTCAAGAAACTAAAGTCAATGATCCAGATTTTCCAATAGAGGTTATAGAAGAAATTGGCTATCACGCAGAATATTGGGGGCAAAAAGGTCATTACGGCGTTGCAATCTTAAGTAAAAATAAGCCAATTTCAGTAACTAAAGGTTTTGTAAATGATACTGAGGATGATCAAAAAAGATTTATAGAGTGCTCTTTTGAGGAAAATGGAGAAGAAATATCAATTATGAATGGATATTTCCCGCAAGGTGAAAATATTAATCATGAGACTAAATTTCCAAAAAAAAGAAAATATTATAGAGATTTAAAAGATCATATTATTGAAGCTCAAAAAGTTAAAAAAAATATTATTGTTATGGGCGATTTTAATGTTTCTCCAGAAGATATTGATATTGGTATTGGCGAGCAGAACATGAAAAGATGGTTAAGAGACGGAAAAACCTCTTTCCAACCTGAAGAAAGAGATATGTGGAATAGTATTAAAGACCTTGGTTTTGTAGACTCATGGAGATTCCAAAACCCAAATGAAGATTCTATATATTCATGGTTCGACTACAGATCTAGAATGTTTGATGATGATCCTAAAAGAGGTCTTAGAATAGATCATATTATGATCACTAAAAATCTTGTTGATAAAATGTCTTCAACAGGAATTGATTATGAAGCTAGAGCAATGGAAAAACCCTCTGATCATTGCCCAATCTGGGTTGAATTAAAGCTTTAAACATAAGTTTAGATTATTGAAAAATCTCATTATAAGAACTCCAAAATCAAAAAAAGAATTTGAAGCATACAGTCATTTTCGTTGGGAGAACCTTAGAAAGCCCTTAAAAATGCCAATAGAATCTATGTTTGATGACTTGGAAAAATCAAGCATTCATCTAATAGCTGTAATTGCTGAAAGAATAGTTGCAGCTGGAAGAGTTCATTTCAATACTTCTAATCAAGCTCAAATTAGATTCATGTGTGTTGATAAAGATTTTAGAAGAGAGGGGCTAGGATCGAAAATACTATCAGAACTTGAAAAACATGCTCTAAAAGGAGGTTGTTCTGAAGTAATGCTAAATGCACGAGACGTAGCTATGAATTTTTATCTTTCAAGTGGATATAAGAAAATAAGAACATATAACTCTGAGACAGGGTTACCACATACACAAATGAAAAAAAATCTTTAATTTTTTCTGCGATCTTTAAAAAAATTCTTCAGCAGTTCTGAAGATTCTTTTTCTAACAAACCATATTCATAACTCACTCGATGATTTAAATTAACTCTTTTATAGAAATTATCAACTGAAACAAGGCTACCAGTTTTAGGTTCTTTTGCAGCAAAAACCAAATGACCAATTCTTGCATCAACTATTGCTTTTGCACACATATGGCAAGGTTCTAATGTTAAATACATTTTGAGGCCATTCAATCTATAGTTCTTAAGTTTGTTTGAGGCATCTCTAATTGCAATTATTTCAGCATGCGCAGAGACATCATTGGATTGAATAACTTTATTGTATCCCTTGCCAACAATTTTATTGCCATCTACTAAAACAGCACCTACTGGAACTTCATTTTCAGACGAGGCACGATGTGCTAAATCTAAAGCATTCTGCATGAATGTCTTATCATCATCTGAAAACATTATTATTTAGAATAGCTCTACATTTGCAATATCAATCTCAGCATAGAAATCTTTTCCATAAGCTGCAATTGCTATTGTTCTTACCTTATTCTTATTTAATTTCTTTGGCATATAAAATGCTGTTTTTGTAAACTCATCAAAAGGTATTTTTATCTCACTCCACTCAGCCTTTGCTTCAAATTCATATGAATATCTATCCCAAGGAAATCTTGCAGCTGGTGTTCTAATCCAAATTAAATATTTTTCTCCATTGCCTCTGACTTTGAGATTGATGCCGTTATATTGTCCAAGATCATCATTGATTATCATTAGAGCTTGTATAAAACCTCCATTGTTAGCTGTTCTAACATCTCCAGAAAGTCTATAAAAACTAATATCACTGTCATTAAGCTCATCAAGAAATACATCGGAGACCCCTCCCATGACTCGGTCTGAGTTTATTCGCCAGTCTGCACGAATATCATCTACATTATCAATAATCATTGAGGATCCAGTTAACGATAAAAAAAATAAAGTTGCGATGGTTAACTTATTCATAAATTTATTATACATCCAGACTTTTGAGAACTCTCTTTTCATCTTTGCCATTTAATCTGTAGGCCTTTAATATACCCAATTTCATTGAAGGATCATTTCCATCTCCCATTCTTTTAATCTGCATATAAAACCAAGCCATTTGTGAAAATGCGTTTAAAGCTTGAATAAGAAGAAATCTGCTTGATGTTGAGAGAAATCCTCTACCAATTTGAAGTGTTTTTTCGTAAGAAGGAAGTTCGGTAATTTTCTCTTTGATTAAGTTTCCTGCTGAATTTGGGTCACCACATAATGGTCTAGCAATGCCTATAATGTCGCAAACTCCACTTTTAAGAGCATTGTTCATACCTTCCAATGTTCTAAATCCTCCAGTTACCATCAAGGGCATGCTTACATTTTTTCTAATCTTTTCTGCATAATCTAAAAAGAATGCCTCACGTGCAATAGTGCTTTTCTTTCTCTTAATACTTCTTTCTGGATTAATGCTGACATCATCCAATCCAATTAATCTTGGTTGCTCATAAGTACCACCAGAAATTTCAAGCAAATGCACGCCCTCACTTTCTAATATTTTTGCAACATTGATTGAATCTTCTGAAGTAAAACCACCTTTTTGAAAATCTGTAGAGTTCAATTTAACTGAAATTGGAAATTGATCACCGAGCTCGACTTTACATCTTCTAATTATTGTTACTAGAAGTTTTGATCTTGATTCTACTGAACCACCCCATTCATCCTCTCGAAGATTTATATCAGGAGATAAAAATTGAGATAATAAATAACCATGAGCTGAGTGGAGTTGAATGCCAGTGAATCCTACCTCTTTTGCAACTTTTGCTACAAATACAAATCTTTCGATTACATCCTCAATATCTTCTGCAGTCATTGCCTTAGGAATGCCGTATGCTTTACCAGGAATTTTCAATTGAACTGAAGATGGGGCAAATGGTTCCTTGGAAATAGATGCGGGTGTTTGTCTTCCCGCGTGACTGATCTGCATCCAAAGCTCTGTGCCATCTGATTTACCGGCTTTTGCCCAACTTTTTAGTTTATCCAATTGGTCCTTATATGTTTCTTTTTCAATAACTACATTTCCAGGACCTTCCATGAATCTTCTATCGACTTGAACATTGCCTGTTATTGATAGCCCAATCCCACCTTTGGCCCATTTATCATATAAATTTATATGCCTTTGATTGCAAAAGCTTTTACTGTTAGCAATACCTTCAGTCATGGCAGCCTTGCAAAGCCTATTCTTGAAAGTTGTTCCTGTCTCTAGCTCAAAATTATCTTTAATATGCATACTATGTCTCTTGTTAGTACTGTTTATGTTTGTTCTTACGTATTAAGATATCACTTTAATATAAATTATGATGCAGAGCATCAAAATTAATCTATCATGTCTAAAAACAGGTTTTACGATTCAAGGCTTAGCTATCTTTCTTTTGTTCAAAATACTAATGAGAAAAAAATAATCTCAAAAAAGGTTTATCCATATATTAAAAAACTTCCTAAGAAGAAGGTGACTCGATTTTTAGATGCGGGAATCGGTGATGGAACTATCACTTCGAATATAATTAAAAAATTCCATGATGTTCATCCAAACTCACTTCTATTAATTACTGGAAAAGAGATAAGCTTTGAAGATGTATTTAATTCATTAATTAAATTCCCAGACAGATTTGTAGAGCATCCAAAATTGGCTATAACTTTAACAAATATGAAGTTTGCAGAATTGGGCTTACTGTCTCCAACAAATAAAAATCTACCAATAATTAAGAAGAATATAGTGCTAAAGGGAAAAAATGCTTATGAGTTTGAACAACAATTAGAGAAACTTGATAACTTTATTAATAAAAACTGGGGATTTGATATTGATGACAATGGAAGAACTGCATATGTAAGACCTTGTTTAATAAATATTTACAGGGAAGATTGCAAAGAATTAATAGAAAAAAACATTCCAAAAACTCATAAGAAAAATGAGTATGATTTTATTCTTGCTTCTCAGGCCTATAGGTCTAGATCTTTAACAAAATCAAAAATTTCTAATGTCATCAGACCATTAGCATGTGCCTTAAAAAAGAATGGAACATTATTAATTACACATTCTGTAGGAAATGATTCGGTTACTTCTATATTAAATAATGGATTTGTTAAAGCTGATTTATTTCCAGATGATGGTCGTTCAATTTTAAAATTTATAAATCAGAATAAGTCTTTGAATGGAAACACCTACCAATTCTCGAAACCTAAAAATTATTCATATAGTTTTAGAAAAATTCCAAGCGAAATTGTAAATCAAATGTCTAGTTCAAGCCTGGATTCTAAAATATCTAATTTATTTTATATAGGTCAGTTATCTAACGATGAAAAAAATTTGATTCTTGATGACCAGAAAAAAATGAATAAATTAAAGAAATTAATCCTCAATCAAGATAGGATAATATTTAATAACGAAATTTTTTCTATTAAAAAGTTATGAAAATATTAATTATGGGTCTTCCTGGAAGCGGCAAGACTTATCTTGCAGCAAGACTTCAACCTCTACTAAAAGCAGCTTGGTATAATGCAGACAATGTCCGAGAAATGGCTAATGATTGGGACTTTTCTGATGAAGGGAGATTAAGACAGAGCTTAAGAATGAGATCTTTTGCAGACTTCGAAAAAGCCCATGGAAGAATAGTTATTTGTGATTTTGTATGTCCTACAAAAGATACAAGACAAAATTTTAGTGCTGATATAGTCATATGGATGGATACAATTACTGAAGGCAGGTTTGACGACACAAATAAGATATTTGAAGAACCTGAAAATATTGAATTTCATATTACTGAAAGAAATGATACCAATCATGAAAAAATTGCAGAGGCTATTTTAAAAAGTGTTTGATTGGAAAAAACCGACGGTTCAAATGCTTGGAAGATGGCAGCCATGGCATGATGGTCATCAAGCTCTTTTCAAGAGATGTATATTAAAAACTGGTCAAGTTATTATTCAAGTTAGGGATGTTGAAGGTGCTTCAGGAGGAATTGGGCAAGACGACAACCCATTCGACTGGGATGAGGTATGCAAAAATATTGAATCTGGTTTATCAAAAGATGGTTTTTCACGCGGGGTGGATTATGAAATCATGCTCGTGCCTAATATAACAAACATTTCATATGGTAGAGGTGTGGGCTACGCATTTGAAGAAGAGATATTCGATGAAGCAACCCACTCTATTAGCGCTACTAAAATAAGAGAGAATCTTAGAGAAACAGGTAAATTAAAATAGACTTAATACATTCTCTGGAGGCCTTCCTATTACTCCCTTGTTTCCTCTTATCACTATAGGTCTCTCAATAATTTTTGGGTATTTGATCATAAAGTCAATAAGCGCTTCATCTTCGGCACCATATTGTGATAATTTATTTTCTTTATAGTCAGCTTCTCCAGCTCTTAATATGTCTTTTGGATTTAATCCTAATATATCTAAAAGATTTTTAATGCTTTTTTTATCAAGAGTTTCTTGGAGGTATAAAAAAATTTCATAATCCTTATTGTTTGATTCTAATATCTCCAAAGCTTGCCTGGATTTACTACATCTAGGATTATGAAAAATTCTGTATTCGGCCATTATCAATTACTCCTTTGCAAATGTTAGTCCTGCATTTTCTTCAAGTCTTTTAACAAGCTTTAATCCCATTGAAGCAGCAGGGGTATATATTCCCCCTTTTAGATCTTGACAGTCTTTAACTAAGCAAATTGCGCTCTCCGTAATCATTTTAGAGGTAGATCCATAACCAGGATCCATATCCCCTGAAACTGAAACTCTTATTACTCCATCTTCAGTATCTGCACAAAATAACACATCATAGTGACCTTTCTCTCTAGATTCTCTTGAAGGCCCCTCACCCGGCTTAGGCGCATCTTCACCTCCAATAGGGTTTGATGATGCAATCATCTTTGCAACTTCTTTACCTTCATCTCCAGGACCAGATATCCACATCTCGTTGTATAAGAACTCTTCTCCATACATATGCCCTAGCAACATATTAGATCTGTGGACATTTTTAGTATTTATAGGAGCCATAAAAAATGGTGCAACCCACATTCCCAAATCTTCATCATAAATTGGCTTAGTGTCATTTTCTTGTTGAGGTCCTTGAAAACCCTCTGCTAATGAAAAAGGATTGGCTAATACATTTAATAAATCGGGATTAGATCTAAGCGAAGCCATAGTTGCCCCAAAAGATGCAGCCGTTCCACCAGAGAATTCACCTTCCATTTTCCTTACTCTTGCACGAACTTTATTTGCTGTTTTTCCTATTTGATTTTTAACCTCATTCTGCAAAAATAAAACTCCCAAATCAAAAGGAATGCTATCAAAGCCACACGAAAATACTATTCTAGCTCCAGTTTCAGATGCCTTAGTGCTATATTCATTTATCATCTTATGCATCCAACCTGGCTCACCACATAAATCCACATAATCGGTTCCTGACTCAGCACATGATTTAACAATATCGTTTCCATATAGCTGATATGGACCAACGGTAGTAAGAATACATTTGGTCTTTTGGGTCAGTCTGTTAATTGAATCAAGATTATTGCTATCCACTTCAATAAGCTCAACAGAATCATCAATGTTTAAGTCATTTTTAACTTGAGCCAATTTTTCTAAATTTCTGCCAGCCATTGCCCATTTAATTTCATTGAAAGAATATTGCGAATTAATATACTCAACAACAAGCTTGCCGGTAAAACCTGAAGCACCGTACACAACAAAATCTAATTCTTTTTCGAAACTCATCTCTTTCCCCTATATTTTAAATTTAAACGTATTCTTGAATTTCTCTTACGAAAAACTTTTTAAAAACTTGCACCTTTGCATTATTTCTCAAATCTGGATGTGATAGTAACCATAAATGAATATCAAAGGAATACTTATCTTTCCTAAATGGTATTAATTTACTATCGCTTGGAAGGCCTATGGGACTGGTCATACTAACTCCAATGCCTTCAGCTATATACTCGCACATTTCAGCATATGAATTGGTACGAAGAACTATTGAAGGATTAGGGACAATACCCTTAATAATAGATTCCATATCAGTTCTGCCAGAGTCATCTTTCCATATAATCCAATCAAGGTCTTGAATATCATTCTTATTGGGTTGTCTAAAATATGCTTCAGAACCATATATATAAATCGGCAATAATCCAATATCTGTTCCAATCATATGTTCGGCAGGATAATTTGTTAAAACTACTGATATATCTGCTTCAAAGTTATCAACATCATCTGAATTATGAGCTACTAAAATATCTAACTGTATCTTAGGATATTGCTTTATAAATTTAGATATCAATGGGGTGATATTAATACCGCCTGAAGATGGTTTACTGATAACTAATTTTCCAGATAATTCTGTCTCTTTGTCTTTAAAAACTCTTTGGATTTGATAAATTTGTTGATCTACTTTTTTGGTTTCTTGTTCTAATGCCAATCCATGCTCTGTTAATAAATAACCCTTGTTATGTCTTCTAAAAAGCCTAACGTTTAAATCTGTTTCTAATTTATCTATTCTCCTGGCAACAGTGGAATGATTAACCTTTAATACTTTTGCAGCTGAACTTAAAGATCCTTCTTTTGCTACTGCTAAAAAATACTCTAAATTACTCCAGTCCATGTGTGCATAATCGCACAGATCTATGGCAATTGTCGAGAATTTACACTCATTAGTAATGTATATATTATCTAAGATCGTTCATAATGTTTTTATATGAAAATTAAAAAATTTTTAATTAGTATTTTTTTCTTAATTGCTTTATTTTTAGTATCACTTCCTCAGATACTAAATATGGCAGGATTACATCCTGATTATCAAGGTGAGATATATGAGTTCGAAAACAAAAAGGCTCTCATTATTGCCACAAACCATGGGGTTTTAAATAAGCCTGGTGAAACAGATGGTAAACCAACCGGCCTATTTTTATCTGAATTATCAATACCCTACTATGATTTCAAAAAATCTAATATAAAAGTAGATATTGCTAGTATAAAAGGTGGGAATATTCCTACTGAGCCAGTCCCATTTTTTATAGACACGCCGGAAGATAGAAAATTTAAGAAAGACAAAGAGGCAATGAACTTATTGCACAATTCACTCTCAATTAAAGAAATTGATTTCACTAAATACGATATTATTTTTATTTCTGGCGGCTGGGGTGCAGCTTATGACTTAGGTTTCTCAGAATTACTTGGCGAAAAAATATCTGATGCATATTACTCATCAAAAGCAATTATAGGAGGTGTATGTCACGGCGTCCTTGGGCTTATTAAAGCAAAAGATAATGATGGGAATCATCTTATTGCTGGAAGAAAAATGACAGGAGTTACTGATAAACAACTCAAAGAACTTGGCATTTTTTTTACACCCCAACACCCTGAAGAAGAATTGAAGAAAGCTGGGGTACTTTTTCAAAGTGAAACTGCATTTAGAGATATTTTTGCTACATTAACAGTAGTAGATGACGAAAAAAGATTCGTAACTGGACAAAATCAGAATTCTGGACATGAAACTGCCTACGCAATGATGAAAATATTAAATTCCAATGAGTGAGGATTAGAAAATGAAAAAATTTTTTAAATATTTAGCTATAGCAATAGTCATTTTAGTTATCGCAGTAATAATTCTACTAAGGCAACCTGCCTTTCAGGACAGATTGCTAAAATCAGCAATGGAAAATTTAGCCGCCCCATCGTCTTATCTGCCGGAAGAGGATGCTTTAACTGGAGTAGTTTGTGGTTCAAGAGCGCCAATTAATGATCCTGCAAGAGCTGAAGCATGCATTCTTGTGCAAGCTGGAAAAGATATTTATATATTTGATACTGGCGGCGGGAGTATTGCAAATCTACACAATTGGAATACACCGTGGAATAGAGTGAAAGCTATATTTTATACTCACCTTCATTCTGATCACATTTTTGACATCGCTGATTTTCATCAAGCAACGTGGATTAATGGCGGAAGAGAATCTAAGCAAAAAGTTTATGGGCCTGAGGGGGTTCAAATGCTTACTGATGGGATTGAGCTTGCTTATACAAAAGATTATTTTTTTCGAAATGAGCATCACGGAGATACAGTTGCTCCGTTAGATGTAGCTGGTTTTGATACGCATACTATTGATTTAGCTAATCCGATTTTGATTGACGATGGAGATCTTAAAATTACTGCATATAGTGTATCTCATGACCCTGTAGACCCTGCATTAGGGTATAGAGTTGATTACAAAGGAAGGTCTATTAGTATTAGTGGGGATACTATTTACGATGAAAACCTCGTAAAAAATTCTAAAAATGTTGATGTTTTATTCCATGAATCTATGTCGCTTGATCTTGTAAATCTAATAAATAAAAATGCAGAAAGAACTGGTAATACATTGGCTGCAAAAGTAACTATCGATATTCAAGATTATCACACTCCCATTCCAGAGATTGTTTTAGCTGCACAAGAGGCAAATGTTGGGCATTTAGTTTTTTATCATCATCTTCCAGCTCCAAGAAACCAATTAATGGAAAATATTATGTATAGAGGTGTTGATGAAGTCATGGATAACTGGAATGCATCTCATGATGGCACTATGTTAGTATTACCTGTAGATTCAGATGAAATAATAATTACATCTGTAGATTAATTTATAACTATATCAGGGGGATATAGACATGCTAGCTTCCATTAAAGAGTTTTTTAGAGTTATAGGTGAGCTCAAATACATAATACCCTTACTAAAATATGAATGGCCTAAGCCAGAAGATCAGGCCTCTCTTGCTCATACTTTCCAAGATTCTACTCTTAAATTTGGCGATAAGCCTTTTATGTTTTTTGAAGAAGAAAAGTGGACTTACGAAGAAACAAATAAAGCGTCAAATGCTCTAGCTCATAAACTTGTTAATGAAGGTGTTGAGCATGGAGATAAAGTTGTTCTGTTCATGGAAAACAGACCAAGTTTTGTAATTTCAATATTAGCCCTTAATAAAATTGGAGCTATCGGTGTTTTGATCAATACAAGCTTAACAGGCAGTCCTCTTGTTCATTGTATTAATTCTTCTGGTTCTAAAAAATGTATTTTTGGAGAAGAGCTTGCAGGTTCTCTTCAGGGAGTTTTGGATGAAATTAATATAAAAGATTCAAATGATCTTTTATGGGTTGAAGATACTAATAATACTCAATGTCCTGAATGGGCCTCAAATATAAAAAACTCATTAGATTATTCAAATTCAGATAATCTTGTAGAAACTAATAAAGTTAAGGCAAAAGATACCGCTTTTTACATATTCACATCTGGCACAACTGGGGTCCCAAAAGCTGCTTTATTTCCAAATATGAAAATTGTTGCAGCCTCAACTAATATAACAAATGGCGGTTATCGTTTAAATGAAGATGATTGTATGTATAACTGTCTTCCTTTATATCATTCTACAGGGCTAATGCTAGGCTTATGTGCATGCGTTCATGTGGGAGCTTCTACATTTATTAAAAGAAAATTTTCGGCATCATCTTTTTGGAAAGAGGCTCAAAGATTTAATACAACTGCCTTTGTATATGTAGGGGAATTATGTAGGTATCTAAGTGTGCAAAAACCATGTGATGAAGAGGTAAATAACCCAATTGAAAAAATGGTAGGCAACGGACTAAGACCAGATGTTTGGGATGACTTTAGACATAGGTTTGATGTAAAAAGAATCATTGAAATCTATGGAGCAAGTGAAGGCAATGCTATGTTTATGAATATCTTAAACAAAGATAAAACTATTGGTATGGCTAATGGTCGAGTAGCTTTAATTGAATACGATGTTGCTGAGGATAAAATAATTAAGGATTCATCAGGAAACTGTATTGAGATAAAAGATGACAGACCTGGGCTTCTTATAAACGAGATTGGTCCAAATGCAGTTTATAACGGATACACTGATAAAGCAGCAAGTGAAAAAAAGGTTTTAAGAAATGTTTTTGAAGAAGGTGATGCTTGGTTTAACACAGGCGACCTAATTAAAACAATGGATGTTGGGTTTGCATTGGGAAAAACTCATTATCAATTTGTTGACAGAATTGGTGATACATTTAGATGGAAGTCTGAAAATGTTTCTACTAATGAAGTAGCAGAAATCCTTAATGCCTATGAAGACGTAAATATGGCAAATGTTTTTGGTGTAAAGGTGCCAAATAGCGAAGGAAGGGCCGGAATGGTAGCATTTAATTGTGACTTAGATTCTTTCGATTGGAACAAATTTTCTAATTTTGTTGACGATAAGTTACCAACATATGCTAGGCCGGTTTTCATAAGAGTTACTAAAGAATTAGAAACTACTGGTACTTTTAAACTTAAGAAAAATGAACTAAGAGAAGAAGCTTTTCATATAGATAAAGTTGGTAATGATGCAATATATGTTAGAAAGCCAAAAAGTGATACTTACTGCATTTTGGATGAGGATTATTATTCAGTAATCAGCTCAGGAAATGCTGGCTTCTAGCACCTAAGATAAGTCATTATCTATAAGGACTGCTATTAATAAAGCAGGCTCAGATCCGTTATTAACCCAAGCATGATTTGTCCCCCTCTGAATAACTACATCATGAGGTTTAATATCTATCTCTTCCTCATCTAAGATTAAAGTTACATCGCCCTTGAGAAGAATAATATAGTCGATAGTATCAGTCTTATGCATAGCTGGATGCTTTGATGTATCTACTCGGTGATGTGCTGCCCCTATCTTACTAAAAGCATCTGCAGCCATACTCTGTAAAATTTCCTCTGGCACTCCTTCTGGTGTGGGGTTTATCTGAAAATATCTGAATTTAGTTCCGTTCTTAGGAGGTGACAGCAATATTTCACCATCAGCCCTATCGGATTTATCTCTTGTATCTATTGTTGAGCCATCAGTATTCCAAAGCTCAAACAATCCTCCAACATCCTCGCCAATTGAACATGCAGGCGGTCCATCTATAGAAACAATAGATTTACCATCTTCATTATGTCCTGTAACAACTCTTCTCATGATTAATTCTCCTCAAGATTTTGTAAAATTTTAATTATTCTGTTTCTTTCATTACTCGCCTCTAATTCTTTCCATGATAATTTTTTCTTTGGCATCATTGATGCGATTGAGTCCGAGGTAGTTATATTATTATTTTCCATATATTTGATAGCCTCTATAGCGCCTTCTCTATTGTTACAAATTAATACCATGTCACATCCTGCATCTAATGAGATTCTGACTCTATCGGCATAAGAGAAGCCACTAGCTCCTTTCATGCTAAGATCATCACTAAAGATAACACCCTTAAAACCAATCTTTTTCTTTAAAATTTCTTGAATCCAGTATGGAGAAAAACCGGCATTAGTTTTATTAATTTTTGGAAATAGTATGTGAGCACACATTATTGCGCTCAATGCATCTTTTAAATCAAAATATGGAATTAAATCATGGTCTATTAATTGAGCTAGTGATCGATTGTCTATTGGTAATGTTAAATGACTATCTTCCTCAATACTCCCATGACCTGGGAAATGTTTGCCAGTGGCTTGCATGCCTGCTTTGTTCATTCCATTTATAAATTCATGGGCGAACTGAGAAACCTTTTCTGGTATTTCAGAAAAAGATCTGCATCCAATAATACTGCTTGTTTGTCTATCAACATCTATCACTGGAGCAAAACTAATGTCAATGCCTGTAGCAATCAATTCAGATGCCATCAACCAACCTACATCATTTAATAATGAACAATTTTTTGTCTTATCAGCTATATCTCCAAGGGTCTGCATAGATGGAAGGTTGGTGAATTCTTGCCTAAGCCTTTGGACCCTTCCACCCTCCTGGTCTATAGATACCAAAATATTTTTTTTAACACTTTTAATTTGAGCACATAGATCAATTAATTGATTCTTTGAAACAAAATTTCTTTCAAAGAGAATTAGACCACCAACATGAGGGTTTTCTATAAGCTCAATATCATGAGAAGAAAGAGCTGCTCCTTCAATATCTATCATTAAACGACCAAAACTTTCTTTCATTTTAAGTTGATATTAATTCCTCATTTATAAATTATTAAGTTTGTTAACCAAATCATCATCAAACTTAGAAATCAAATCAGTTGATGATAAATTTTCTATTAATTGCTCTAATTTAGACGCGCCTAAGATTACAGTTGAAACGTTCTTGTTGAGCAAACACCATGCAATAGCTAATTTTGATGGGTTCAAATTATATTCATTTGCTATTTCAACGTACTTAGAGACTCTTTTCATTCTTTCTTGGCCTCGGTCTGAATCTATCATGTGCTTTTTAAGCCATTCATACCCTTCAAGAGAGGCTCTAGAACCTTCTGGGATTCCATTTAAATACTTTCCAGTCAATGCCCCTGAAGCAAGAGGAGACCATATAGTTGAACCCATACCATATTCTTCAAATAAGTCTTTATATTCTATCTCAAACCTTTTTCTATCTAAAAGATTGTATTGAGGCTGCTCCATTGTAGGTGGAGTCAGATGGTTATCTTTAGCAAATGCATATGCTTCTTTTATTTCGTCAGCCGTCCATTCTGAGGTTCCCCAGTACAAAACTTTTCCTTGGGTAATAAGATTATGCATAGCCCAAACAGTTTCTCCTATAGGTGTTTCGGGGTCTGCTCTATGACAAAAATACAAATCAAGGTAGTCTACTTGCAACCTTTCCATAGCTTGATGACAGGCTTCGGTAATATGTTTTTTACTCAATCCCATTTGGGTTGGAGAAGGATTGTCATGGGAACCAAAAAATACCTTAGAAGAAACGCAGTAAGAATCCCTAGACCTGTTAAGACTCTTTAATGCATTTCCCATGACGACTTCGGACATGCCTCGCTCGTAACCCTCTGCATTATCAAAAAAATTAATACCGGCATCAAGACAGGTTCCAAACATTTTTTCTGCTAAGGCAGTATCAACTTGCTTATTAAATGTTACCCATGATCCAAACGAGAGCTGTGATACTTTTAAGCCAGAGCTGCCAAGTTTTCTATATTCCATAATTATGCAGCCTTTTTAGATTGAGATATTACATAAAGGAACATACCAGCAAAAATAACTTCACCAGCAATCATATCTAAAGCAAAGGGTGCTCCATGAATTACAGTTGCAAGAGTTCTAAATAATGCTGTCAATAAAAGCATTAGTATTGGAGGATAGAGCCAACCAGGCTGATTGGTTTTTACCGCATAGATAATCATTATTGATAAAGATATAAAGTAGCTTCCTAAGTCTCCTATTTGAGAGCTTAATCCTAGCCCCTCAAAAACAGTCATTCCAAAATTAGGTGCTATTGCTTGAGGTGCGAAAACCCACCCAACACCAAAGATTAGGAAAATGATTCCAGGTATTAGTACTAAAAATTTATGTAAAAAAGACATTTGATAATTCCCCCATTTTTTTGAATATCAATTTAATTATATGACGGATTTTCTTTACGATTAAAATATATTGATACTTGAATAAGTATTGGGGCGGTTATGATCCAAGGAAGTTGAGATTGAAGATGAATAGTTCTCCCATTAATTTCAAATAGTAGCGGATTAATCCAAGGTCCGGTGGGGGCAAATGGAGCCCATGAAAGTTCTTTATCTATTGATAATTGGTCAAAATAAAGAAAAACTTCTACAAATAAATTTTGAGTTATACACCATAAAAAAAATATTGAGAAATAAAGCCAAGACCAGTTATACAATTTTATGCCTGTAATTTTGGAAGATAAAAATAATCCTCCTAGGGTTACGGTACCAGCATCAGCCATTGAATTAAGCACCCAATTTAGATGTTTGGGTATGTAAAGATTTAAGATCTCCGATCTTCTTAAGTCTACCGGGTCTCCGTCAACTAGACCGTAAGTAAACCAAATTTCCCATGATAAGGCGCAGAGAATAAAAGAGAAGATATAGATATTAATATTGCTTTGCTTTAATTTTTTTGACCTATACAGCTTATATAAAATAAATAGAGGGATTAAGGCACTTAAATAAACTATTGATATAACTCTTAACTCAACCAAAGACATTGGAGGTTAGATTGAGAGTTTTTATGGACATTACTCTTTAATAAATTCAGAGATCTTTGGTATTAAATCTTTTAATTCTGGTTTATTTTCTGAGATTTCTTGGATGGATAAGCCATGAAGTTCATGAGGAAAAACAAGCCAGTTATCAGTTTCATGAATATAGTAGTCTGGCTTCCTATCAGTTTTATTTTTTGTAGGTTTGAAATATGGTGTTGCTATTCTTATTTCAGGCGTATTTTTCTTACAAGCTTTCTTTATATCAAGAATGATTTGATTGATTGAAAGCCCAGTGTCAAAAACATCATCTACAATAAGTAGAGAATCTTCAGATTCAATTTTTTTAATAACGTAGCTTAGGCCATGTACTTGGACGCTTTTATTTCTTTTCTCTATTCCAGCATACGAAGATGTTCTAATTGCTATGTGGTCAGAATCAATTCCTAATACATCAAGGAATTCTTGAACAGCTATTCCTATTGGAGCGCCGCCCCTCCAAACGCCGACAATATAATCAGGCCTATATCCGCTATCAAAAACTTGTGAAGCTAATTTAAAAGAGTCTTTAAGCAACTCATCTGCTTGTATAAATGTTTTTTTCATTCTCTTTAAAAAGAAATTGAGACTATGTTTTTTGATAATAACATAGTCTCAATTTAAGAAAAATTTAGAATAAAGAGATTTAGAACTCTCTTCTAATTCTTACCATGAACTGACGAGGAGGAATATATTCTAATCCAGTAGCAGCAACACCAAACACATCAGTCATGCTTGAGTTAACTCCACCTTCATCAGCTATATTAAGAAGCATAAAATCAACACCAATATTCTCTTTAACAAGCTCAAAACTAGCTGTTAAATTGAAAATATCATAGGCTTTAATAGCATCAACTGAAGGATTATTGGATACCCTTTGTTGAAACTCACCTCTTCTTACAAATTGCACAATACCAGTGAATTCATTACCTGATGAAAGCTCAGTTTCATATACTAGGTTTAAGTCAGCAGTAAACTCAGGGCTTTTAGCAAGCTCATTACCTTTAACATTTTCTCTTAAACCATATCTTAAGTCTTCCTCACCAAAGAAGTATTGGTAAGCATCAACATTATCAAGCACTTCGTAGTCTGAAGTTACCTCTGAGTCTAGAAATGCAAGATTAAGATCCATGCTTAAGTTATCTGAAAATAAAGCTTGTAACTCAACTTCTAATCCAGACATTTCTGATTCAGGTATGTTGGCAACACCACCCCTATAAGGATCTGGATCAGTCGCTTGGAATTGCAAATTGCTATAGTCATATGTGAATAAAGCAATATTTGCTCTAGCTTTGCCATCAAGAAGATCTGTCTTTAATCCTAATTCAAAAGCTTCAATTGTTTCACTTTCATATGTTGGGAAAACCATTGCTGGAGCCACTGGCCTTTCAGCAATTACATCTTCAGCTTCAGTAAAACCAAAAGTTAAATTACTTCCACCAGGCTTGAAACCTTTTGAATAAGATAAATAAACCATTGCATCATCAGACACATCATATTCACCAACTATTTTTCCAGTAACCTTATCTGATGTTCCTTCAGCGGTAAAAGACTCTACATTAAAAAAGTTAGTTACATCAGTTTCAAAAGTATCTTCAGAATATCTCAAACCAGACACCAATCTGACATCATCACTAAAGCTGTAAGTAGTTTGTGCGTAAATTGAATAAGACTCTCTGCTTGGAAAAGCATCTGTTACAAAATCCCATTCTGCATCAAATACAGCAAATCTGCCTGGAATACCGTAATCATGTTCATAACAAGAAGTTGCAACTGCAAGGGGGCTAGAACACTCGTAGCTAATCTGTCCATCATTGTTGTTGTCTCTATAGCCTCTGATGTGATTTTCAATATCGTGCTGCATGTAAAATGCACCAACTGTCCAATCAAGTGCTCCAAATAACGGCTCATTAGAAACTAAGTTTATTTCAAAAGTTTTGGTTTCAACTTTTGATGTTTCTGGAGTAAATTCAGCGCGCTGATATGTTGCTCCTGCACCCAGCCCAGGTATGACTGTTACTAAGTCACCAAAGTTGTGTCTGTCGTTATCTCTAGTTACAGATATATCATCATCTTGGATACTAGCCATTACCTTGAGGTTTGCAAATCCAAGATCTTCTTCATAGATAGCTCCAAGAACCAAGGAAGTTAGATCATGATTAGAAATAGTATCCTGTGATAATTTACGAACATCATTAGTTGTATCATCAATACCTCTTATTGCAGAACCATTTCTGTCAATTTCAAAATACTGAGCAAATGCTCTTAATGAAGAATCTGCATCAATGTCATATAACCAGTCACTTCTAATGCTAAGGTTGTTAGCATCATCTAGGTCTTGGCCGGTAAATACATTTTCAGTAAAGCCGTCTCTTTTAGTGGCTGAAAATGACAATCTAGTTGCAACGTTCTCGTTGATAACTATGTTGCTAGCTGATCTAAATTTAGTTAATCCATAGTCACCTAAAGTTATATCAGATTTATTAGCATACCCATCTAAGGATGGTTTCTTGCTAATAACATTTATCGCTCCACCTGTTGAGTTTTGACCAAAAAGTGTGCCTTGAGGTCCACGCAAAACCTCGATTCGTTCGACATCAATAAAATCTGTTTGAAGAGAAAATGGTGACGCTATAAATATGCCATCCATATGGAATGCTACTGATGGTGCAGCGATTGCATTTTGGTTGGTTTCATTTCCAACTCCTCTAATAGATATGACAGTTTTATAACCTTCATTTTTTGCTACCGTCACACCTGGAACAATCGCACTAATATCAACAAATGAATTAATGTTTTTTGCTTCTAGATCGTCTTCTGTAATTGCAGTAACTGATTGTGAGATATCTTGAACGCTTTCACTTCTTTTTTCTGCTGTAACAATCACATCTTCGATTACTGAAGCTTCAGTAATTGACATAAATGAAAAGCATAAAGTAAAAAATGCTAGGTTAAAGAATTTTTTTGGATTAAGAGATGTTTTCATTGGTTTCCCCATTTAAAAGTTGATAAAAAATTCAAGGCCGTATGTTATCACGACAATATATAAAAACATGCAATATATGTGCCAAAAAATATGAAATTCTTTGTTTTCGTTGAAGGATTAGTTTAAATTGTAGCTAAATCAATTTTATTTAAATTTATGAGCTCAATATTGGAAAATTTTTTTCATCTAAAGTCTAATGGAACATCGGTAAAACAGGAGCTTTTAGCTGGTTTTACAACGTTTATTACTATGGCATATATCATATTTGTTAATCCTCAAATGATGTCTGCAAGTGGCATGGATTATGGCGCAAGTTTTGTGGGCACATGTCTTGCAGCAGCGCTTGCATGTATTGTGATGGGTTTATACTCTAATTGGCCAGTTGCGCTTGCACCAGGAATGGGCTTAAACGCATTCTTTACGTACACAGTTGTGGGTGAGATGGGTTATTCATGGGAAGTAGCCTTGGGAGCTGTTTTTTTAGCGGGAATATTGTTTGTAATTATGAGTGTTACCCCTTTGCGAAAGTGGATGCTTGAAAGCATACCTTTAAATCTAAGAATAGCTATGGGTTCAGGGGTTGGTTTGTTTATAGGCTTTATTGGCCTAAAAAGTGGTGGAATAATCATTGCTAATGAAGCAACATTTGTAAGCTTGGGTAATTTCTTGCAGATTGAAACCTTTTTATCTGCCGCAGGCTTTCTCTTAATAGCTGTCTTAGCATCAAGAAATATAACTGGTGCTATATTAATTGGGGTTCTAACAGTAACTTGCCTCGGCCTAATACTTAATAATATTCAATTTCAAGGACTTGTATCATACCCTCCTAGCATCGCTCCAATCTTCTTAAAGCTTGATATTTTGGGTGCTTTAGATGTTGCTATGGTGAGTGTCATAATTTCTTTCTTATTTGTGAATTTGTTTGATACAGCAGGCACCCTATTAGGAGTTGCTAATAGAGCAAAACTAACTAACGAAGCTGGGGTTATTAAGAATTTTGATAAAGCTTTAAAAGCTGATAGTGGTTCAAGTGTTGCGGGTTCTTTTTTTGGATGCTCGCCAGTAACTAGCTATGTAGAAAGCTCTGCTGGTGTTGAAGCTGGAGGTAGAACAGGTCTAACCGCTGTATTTGTAGGCGCTTTGTTTTTAGTGGCAATTTTCTTTTCGCCGTTAGCTGCAATTGTTCCTCCATATGCTACTGCAGGAGCTCTGATATACGTTGCAATATTGATGCTTAGTGGTATGGAGAAATTAGACTGGTCAGATTTTACTGAATTACTGCCAGCTCTAATAATGATAATTATGATTCCTTTAACATTTTCAATTGCTAATGGTATAGCTCTAGGCTTTATATCTTATGTTGTTATGAAAATATTTACTGGGAACATAAAAAACATCTCATCAGGGGCATGGTTTCTTGCATTAATTTTTATGGCTAAGTTTATTTTTCTTCCTTAACTCTATTTGACAGATATTTTTAAATAAATGTAAACTATTTACATCGTTCATCCTTTCACAGGACGGAAGTAGTCTAAATGACGAAGGAACGCATTATCATCGTTCATCTCGCAAGAGACGGAAGTAGGTAATGATACCGAAGGAACGCATCTATTGCTGAAATGCAGGAGATGTCATATGACTAAAATGGAAATGATGCGTTTTAAAAACGCAGTAAAAAAACAACTTAAAACCAAGAGACCATCTATAAAGATAGTTAGCTATTCTTTAGATAAAAAGGTTGAAAAAAATAATTCTTTTTTAAAGCCTTATTATCTAGACGGCAGTTACGGTTTGTAAGTTTTAAAAGGGGGTGATCAATTATCCCCTTTTATAGATCTTATACTTTGAAGATAAGCTTCCCAAGCAACTTTTTGTAAAAAAATCCTGTCTTCATCTGAAACTCTATCAAGGTAATTGTACGAAAGTCCTTCGGGAGATTGTTTCGCAATGACTGCAAAAACTGTTGCTGCTCCTAAATATGTTCCTAGCATGCCTGGATGTGTCCCATCAGGATGATGAAGTTTAATATTTGGTTTTTTTTGGTAGGCAATTTCATATGCCTCTCCTACTGGAATAATTTCTGATTTACTTCTTTTTGCTGCAGGGTAATATGTTTGTTTAATTCTATCGATAAGATCTGTTTTATATCTCTTGTCTTCTTTTGTGTATGCATGGGTCATATATAAAGCTGTTTTAATGCCTTTTTGCTGTGCTTTAATGCTGTAACTATAAGAAGTATCTTCAAATTTTTTTCTAGATTTTTTAGTTAAAACCTCCCCACTACCTCCTTGCATAATAAGCAAATCTATTTGTTGATCCATTTGAAGATTTTTAGGATCTAAGAGATGATCTATATTGTGATTATGTAATCTTGATCCTCCTATTGTGGCTGACTTGGTTGTAATTTCTTCGTCACCATAGAACTCAATAAGCATTTTTTCTACATGATTATGAATGCTATCGTTATAGTAGAGATAGCTATTGCCAACAAATAATATTCTTGAGGGATAGTTTTCTGCAAAAGATAGTAATGAAATACAGAAAGGAAAGAAAAATAAAACCTTGAACTTTTGCTTAAACATATAAATTATATTGTCACTGCAAAAAGTTAATGTCTAGTGGTAAATTACGCAGAATCTAATTCAAGATTCCTTGCCTCTGCAGCTTTCCAGTCCTTAGGAAGTATCTTTGATACCACAAGGAAGCTTATGAGCGCAGGAATAAACACAAGATGAGTAACTGTCATAGCCATTCGCATTGATTCTAATTCATCATTGTTAGCTTTAAAAACATCAATTAACCATCCTGCAAAAGTTGGTCCACCACCTAAAGCTATCATATTTAAAATAAAGAAAAATAAAGCAGTCGACATTGCTCTCATGTTTATTGGGGCTAATGTTTGGGCTATTGCAAAACTAGGGCCTAAGTAAATCCCTATAAATAACAAGTAAATCGTTGAGAGTATTAGGTTTGCTTCAACTGAACTTACCCAGTAAGACCATATTCCAAGAGGCAAGCACACGGACATAGCTATAGCTGGCAACCAACCATAAGCTCTTATAGTTTTTGCACCCCATTTATCAGCTAATTTTGCACCAAAAAATGCTCCACCAGCGTATGTTGTTCCATTCATTATTCCAAGCAAAATAACCATTGTTTTAAAATCAAAAGATGGATCAAGCGCAATCAAGAATTTAGTCTGGAAAGCTGATGAAGCGTATGATACAAAGGATCCAAATGCAATTCCAAAGCACATAGCCCACCAAGCAGGAATTTTAAGTAAAGTTTTAATAGACTCACTAAAGGGAAGTTTCTTTATTTCAGCAGAATTTTCAAGTTCTTGAGCTCCTCTTGTTGGCTCTTTGAGAGTTAACTTAACAAACCCAGCTAAAACTACTCCTGTAATACCCAGGAAAACAAATATTCTTCTCCAATCCACATCTTCACCTGAACCCATTAAAGATGCGGTTGCAAAATAGGCAGCCATAATTCCCAAAGGAATCCCCATTGAATAAACGCCCAAAGCACCTGCTCTTTCTTCTTTGGGATACATATCAGAAATTATTGAATGCGATGGTGGACTGCCTCCAGCTTCACCAATTCCAACACCCATTCTTGCAAGGCCGATTTGTAAAAAATTATTTGCCATGCCAGTAAGTGCTGTAAAGCCGCTCCAGGTAGCAAGAGCTATAGATAAAATATTTACCCTACTATATCTATCTGCAAGCCATGCAATAGGTATTGCAATTACTGTGTAAAAAAATGCAAATGCGAAACCTATAAGTAAGCCTAATTGAGTATTTGTGAGATCGAGATCAGCTTGTATAAATGGAGCTAATATTCCAACAATTTGCCTATCTATAAAATTAAAACCATAAACAACAGTTAAAAGAACTAATGCAAATGTTCTATAGCTTTTTGTGTATGCTTGGTTTTCGTTCATTTGAATTAAAGATGTTACTACTTTATCAAAAGTGTAACATCTTTAAATAAATTACTTATGTGGGTTTACCAAGTATTTTTTACCAGTAGCTTGTTTGGCATATTCTCTTATTGTTTCAGGTTGAAGCATTTCTTCAAAAGAAATTTCTTTTGCATAGCTACTAGCAAAAGTAGAGTTTATTTCTCTTGCTACTCGCATTCTCATTTCTTGAAATTTCTCCATGCCAATTTTTCCAATCATTGGTGTTAGAAGCCAACCACCAAGACCCCATGACAAACCAAATGCTCTTTTAAGTATAGTAGGCGATTGATCTAAGCCACCATATATATAAACCTGTTTATATGTGTCTGATCCATACCTGCTATATTCTGTAGCATTCTTGTTAGCAGCAATTTCCATAGCAGCTAATATCTGACCTGGTAACTCACCATTATTACCTCCTCCAGTTGCATCAAAACCAAGAGTCGCACCTGTTTCAACAAGCGCACTAACTAAATCATCCATAAATGATTCGTCGCTTGTGTTGCAAATATATTCGGCTCCAATAGATTTTAATAAATCTACTTGTTCCTGCTTTCTAACAATATTAACTAATTGTATTCCGTCATCTTTACAAATCTTAACAAGCATTTGTCCTAAATTTGATGCTGCAGCTGTATGAACGAGGGCAGTATGATTTTCCATCTTCATGGTTTCAACAAAGGCTAATGCTGTTAATGGATTCACAAATGATGAGGCAGCTTGCTTTGGGGTAGTTCCTTCATCCATCACTAAACAAGAAGCTGCAGGCACGCATCTATATTGAGAATACATGGCTCCTCCAGCCAAACCAACAGTTTTTCCAATAAGATCTTTAG